>Ga0126338_10002674_pt1 | contig 12311 bp, 11 predicted proteins | sample OrbCmetagenome_2_FD_92529 | JGI IMG/M metagenome (GOLD analysis project Ga0126338, IMG submission 92529) | Coral microbial communities from Petempiche,Puerto Morelos, Mexico - Orbicella C C metagenome | ecosystem: Host-associated > Invertebrates > Cnidaria > Coral | place: Petempiche,Puerto... | reverse complement strand
ACCCAAACGCTCTGATTTATATACCCTATCCTAGAGTAAACTGCTTGAAGACCATACCCTTCACAGCGGCACATACCTATATAGCCCATATATGGCAGTGCCCCCCCTGGGCTAAATGGCTACCGGTAACCAACTCCTTCCCTAAGTTTACTATTCACGCAACAAGTTAACTTAGCGAACTTACTTCAGAAAGACGTTTTATCACAAAACATTGAAGTAACTTGGAAATTGAAAACAGTTTTTTTGAGTACAATTCAATCATGATTCACAGGAAAACTTTTCATGTTTCACAGGCCGCAAAAGTTGCCAATCACAGGGTCACTTAAATAACCTGGTGCCACCCTTAACCAAGCTAATACTATAAATTTTATTACAAAATAACTATTCAACAATTTCAAATTAGAAGAGATCTACTAGTACAGTCAAACTTCCCATAATCAGACTCCCTCAAGACCCAGAAAAAGTGTCTGCTTAAGAAAAGTGTCCACTTATGGGTAGTAAAAATGTATTGTTTGTATGTAGCTGGGACCATTACTAAGTGTCTGCTTATGGGAGACGTCTATTGGTGGAGGTTTAATTATATACTAATGTAAATGCTGTAATCTGATTAGCTCAGCTATCACACATTATCAGTAGTCACCAGTGCAATAGTAGTTTGTAAAGCAAACCTGCATTCAGTGGACACCTCTATTAAGCAGACATGGACACCAATTTTAAGCCATTTTGTGGCCCAGAACCTACATTAAGAGGACACTTCAAGTGCTTTTTGCACCTAAGAGCTGTCTCAGACTCCTTAAAATTGTTCAGCAATGTTGTTCTAAAGCTAAGTATTCTAGATTGATGCATTGACTGACTGGACATTGTACTATGCATAGCCTTTGGTCTTACACTGTGTCCTATTGGTAGCCCCAGTTTTACAAATTTCTGTCCACCATATTTTTATAGACTTGTTACAGTTAGAAATTATTGATGGGACATTTGATTATCAATATCCTGCAATCATGAGTTATTTTTTTTCCTTTGTTTTGACTGTGTGGAGGGAGAGATCACAGGTTAAATAATAATTTAACCTGTGATCTTCCTTCCATAATCACATTTCACTGCATATCAATGCATAATTATTATGTATTGATATGCAGTGACATGCGGTTATCATTCAATTGACTTGACAATTTCAAAAGGGTTTAATAACTATTTTGCACAATATATCAGAACCTGTTTTAAGAGGACACCCTGTATTACGTGGACACTATTGAGGGTCCCAAGGGTGTCTACTTAATGCAGGTTTCACTGTAACTTTCATGAGTAAGTGTCATAGTTTGAGTTGTGTTCACACATTGTACTAACAAATGCAATTCTAATATATAAGGATTTGTTTGAAAATGTGTGACTAACAGTATATTGATAGAGGTTTGTTTATTTTATTATCTAAATTTTAATTTATACTTATTTAGCTCTCAACTGCTCATGAAATCATCAGCCATTTTGAAGGAGAAAAAGCTGATTTGGTTATTTGTGATGGTGCTCCAGATGTTACTGGGCTGCATGATATTGATGAATACGTCCAGGGGCAACTCTTGCTTGCAGCACTTAATATTACCACACATGTACTCAAGCCTGGAGGAAACTTTGTGGCCAAAATTTTTCGGGGAAAAGATGTTGACATTTTGTATGGCCAGCTCAAGGTATTTTTCCCCACTGTGTCAATATGTAAGCCAAGGAGCAGTCGTAGTTCAAGCATTGAATCTTTTGTGGTTTGTCAGAATTACTCCCCACCAGCTGGATATGTGCCAACAATGTGCAACCCTCTGCTTATTGACCCAAAGCAGTTCAAAAGGTGAGTACTTGTGAATATGTGACTATGACTTAACAAATGTCAGAAATGGAGAAGTATGTCGAAAATATCAAAATAGCCAAGTTTGAGGCTCCCGTCATTGAAGAATGAGATTTTATGACGGTCTGAATTTTTTAAAAACTAAGAAGATTTGTATGGAAAAAGTTCTTGGGCCTCCAGCAACATTTTCCATACAAATCTTCTAAACTTTCTGAAAATTTAAACTGTTGTATAAACTTACTCGTTCATGCCAGGGGCCTCAAACTTGGCCATTTTGGTATTTTCGCTATGCTCTTTCCATTTCTGACATTTTTAAAGTTATAGCCCATAACATGGATTTTTTAAGGAAAAATTTGGTCACATGACCCCAGCTGCAATAGGCCTATTTCTCATATCAGTCAGTGCCGTCAGACCACCTCAGCATACTGTCAGAGATTGCAGTGCTAGAATATTGTAAGCTGTGGGTGCAATAAACCTGGGCATCTAAATGTTAAGCCATCATTATATCTAGAGTAGACCGTAGCAAAGTAATGTGTGTTTGTCATGGTGTTGCTTTTCACTCCCAGCACAAAATTAAAGGTGCTTTCAGTATTAATATGCATCACCAAAAAGCTAAGATAATGTAGCAGATTTCTTGTTAGGAGCTAACAAATCGGACGTACATGTAGTTTCCCAGCTTTCCTCCCTGAAGAGCGAACTTAGTCAAGACTACTTAGCACTGGAATTTTACTTCATTTATCTTATATTTTGACTATTTGTCTTTTCAATTTACAGTCTGGAAGGAGTAAACAGGATTATTGTGCCCTTTATAGCCTGTGGCGACCTTAGTGGTTACGATGCAGACCAAACATATCCACTTGCGACTTCCAGTGGAGAAAAGGAATATCAGTCACTGTCACCTACCCAGGAACCAATAAATCCACCTTACAAAACTGCCTGTCTTCTTAAAAAAACTAACTGTTTAGCTTCTTCTGAGAACATGGGGCAGGAGGCAAGTACTACAGTTGAAAAGAGTGACACAGATGTTTTGAGCTAACATTTGTGACAAAAGTGACATGGTTGAATTGTAGAAATTCCGTCAGCTACCTATGACTTAGAATTGGTTGCATAATCTACATGTATATATATTGTGCAGGACCAGCTAACACCAAGAGATCATTTTTGGGTGCAGCTAACACCAACAAGCAACAAATTGCACTGTACAAATGAGAAAAACAGTAGTGGACAGTTATAGTGACATTTATAGTCATGTAGTGACTCGATTGTTTTTTTAGCTTTAATCTGTTATGACAGTGTTGTGCAAAGTATAAAGTTGCAAAAGTAATGACCCTCGTTTAATATTTCCTGATTTGGCTTTCGTCACTACTTTCAACTTTTGAATGGTTGCAACTTTCGTGTAGCTAAAGCATGTACCACATGAGTGGTATAGGTGACTTGTTGGGCCTGTAGCCAATCAGAAGGCCGGATTTAGCCCACGTGACCGCTCTCGACCAATTAGAAGGCCGGATTTCATCCAAGATGGCCGAACTGAAGATTCTGCCCTAGTCTCCTCTTTGGGAAAAGTTCCAGTCAAAACGTGGAACCAATCAAAAGGCTGGATTGGGTGCATGTGACCCAGTAAATGACATAAGCAAAGTAGACACTAATTTTGGGGGCAAAACGCCCTATGTGACTGTGCTCACTCGCGTCAGCTTTTTTTTCTCGCTCGCGTCAGCCTTTACCCTGGCTCGAGTCAGCCTTTATCCTCGCTTGCATTAGCATTTTACCCTTGCTCGCGTCAGCCTTTATCCTTGCTCGCGTCAGCTTGTTTGTGAAAAAACGCGTGCAGCGACTTTCTTCGCAGTGAAAAACTGGCCAATCAACTTGCAGGATTCGGCCCACGCTCGCGTCAGCATTTACTGACTCGCACAACGTGCCTGCGTTCATCTCGCGCCAGCGTTTTACTCTCGCTCACTGACACGCTAATTAAAATCACGCCACAACAGGAAAAAAATCAACTGTCAACAATGTTTAATGTCGGAAAATTTTACAAATGGGACGTGTGCCGAGTCCTAGTGACTGGCGCCCAAAATTTCAACTTTGTCAGTGTGTGCAGGAAGGGGGATACGAGGGAGACAAGTAGGTTTTGTATAACATTGCGTGTGCATTGACGTATGAGACTGGAAAAAGGGCATCGTCACAGAAAAGGTCTGATAACAGATTTTGAGAGAACGAGACCTGAATAACGCTAGGTAGTTCGTAGGGTCGATATGTGGTACAGGTTTTGAGTTAATGGGGTGTTTTCTGACGTCACTATAAACTATAAATCTCACATGAAAGCGAGGCTAACAAGCTGATGGCATTTTCTGACGATTTTGTTTTACTTAAAGTGTTCCGGAATGATTCTTAAAAGTTTGTGTTAACGTTACCTGAGAATACAACAAATACCGCTGGGTGATAAATTAGAGTACGTAATCTACCACATGACACGACAAATAAAACAGGCGTTGTATTACTGGTAGAGAGTTTTCTTTACCTTTTTCTTGGTATGGCACACTTTACATAATGCTAAGGTCGTTAAAATCAAATGCACCTGCAACCAAGTGCAAGAAAAAGCTTCATTTCTCCCTTTCCTACGCTTCCTGCTTAGATTTTGTGTCGCACGAGACACCACAGGGATCCCGGTTAATAGTGCCGTGAAATATAAGAAAACTGGTAAGAGTCATTCTGTGATCATTTAATCAGTCTCAATTTCAGAATCGTTCTCAGATTCATCGCTTGCGTCCAGGAAGACACCATGCAAAAACAAGTTTCAGTACAAGACAATCCGAGGTTGACACAAAAACAGTTGCTTTGACACCCCGACTTCTTACATTGGCACGTGGTAAGTTCAAGGAGGCTACTTGGTGCTGCTGCTTTCGTCATACAGCAAGACTGCAAGATACCGTTAGTCTTTTCCCGGCCATTTCCTTCTGGGGAGGGTAGGTGTGGTCTTGCTACCAAAGCATTTCTCGAGATGAAGGCTTGGTAGCTGATTCGTTTGGAGCACGCTGTCTGAAGTAGGGGGTAAGAGTTCACTCTTGCGTCGCTTCTGCCAAAGCATGAAATATCGCAGTTCGTCTGCACTGCTGGTTTGCTTCTTCACTGCAGGGTGTAAGTCGCAGGGGAACGCTTCGCACGTTGCTCTGGATAAGTCGTCAAGAGCAGCGGTCTGTCCAACCGATCCAAGGATGTCCTGGTGCACTTTGTTGCGGCTTAGTCTTTCCCAAGCCTTCTTCAATACTCCGGCTAGTGCACTAGTCGTGTCACACCCCGTCAGTGCATGGAATGCTGGAAGGCACCTGCACAATTTCTGGCCAAGCTTCTCACTCACTCTATGTACTGGCACATAACGGTGGTGATCTCGGACACCGGTCTTGAACCAAAGCTCCTCACAGCTGATGCTTTCGAAGTGTGTTGCGCACAGAACCAGCAAGTCAGTGTCAGGTGACTGAATGATGACCCGTGATCTGGGGTTTCAAGCATGCTTGGCATGCAAGAGCAATCTTGTATCTGCCTCTTCATGAGAAAATGCAAGGCTCCGTTTGAGATGGAAACTGCAATCTCGCCGGCCTTGTAGCCACCTGCAATGACGAGTTTCTTCCCATTTGCCAGCTGCTCTTTTCGGCGACTGCACATGGTACTTGTAGGGGAGTCACACAAGTTGATCTTGTTTCGTGGGTTTGTAATGTACTTCGCTGACTGTTTGGGGATTAGCGTGGAAGGGCCATGTATGTACACCTCCAGTGAACTTGAGCTTCCTCTTCTCGAGCGCTCTCCACCCTTGATAGATGTTGCCCAATATTGATCAAACATCATGTGGACCTCCTTACAAGAACTCTGTGCTAGGTGTGATGGCTGTGTAGTACTTGTCAAGTCGTGAGTATTGCTCCAGGTTGTGCGAAAGGTGCGACTGTGTTTACTTGAAATATGGAAATTGTATTGTGAAGTATATCTGAAATAATTCAGAATTGAACTACGGTTGTAGATGAAAGTGAAGAATGATCATCGCAGTAAATTTTCCAATTTAAGCAATTGGAAAGAAGAAGCCTGAAAAAAACCGGGGCTTCAACGGGTTTCGAACCCGTGACCTCCGCGATACCGTGCGATGCTCTACCAACTGAGCTGTGAAGCCACACATTGGGAGTGAGGTCAAATAATTGAGTTCATGTCTTCCGTGATGAGTGAAATGATGTGAAGTATATATGAAATAATTCATATTTGAACTGCGGTTGCAGATGAAAGTGAAGAATGATCATCGCAGTGACAATAGTATTGTCATTCCTACCGATCCCAGTGACGATCCCTTGAAAGAATTCGAGCCGTTGACGTGAGTCAAAACGTATTTCGTTTCGTAGTCTTTATCATGTGGTTGAAACGTCCACTTCAGTCATTCGAGTGGTTTTTGACCGTTCGTGAACGTTACCCGGACCTTTGGACTCAATGTCTGTACAAATTGCCGGTACTATGAAGACTAATAAGAAGAACCCGTATGCGACTCGGTAGTTTGGGCAATGTGTCGTGTTTCGCTCGAACTCAAAATTTCCCGTGGGAAAAGTACGAGAGAAATTGGAGGGCGATTTGGGGTACACCTTACACAAACCCCGACGACGACATTTTCCTACCCTTCCAGTGATGGTGTTCGGTATCGATCAACACTGGGTGGCGGATCTGATCGAAGTGATCAACATTGCCAAATTCAGTCCTGGCTACAGGTATCTATTGACCGACGTGTTCTCCAAGTACGCCTGGGTCGAACCCGTCAAGTCCAAGACTGGTAAAGACGTGACAGCTGTCTTCGAGAGGATTTTGAAACGGAGGAAAGGTCGCAACCCCCAGAATCTGCAGACGGACGACAGATCGGAAAAGAATTTTACAACCAGCAATTCCAAGCTGTGGTGAAGCGGAAAAATATTCATCATATTTCTACCAGTGGAGACACCAAAGCCAGTGTGGTGGAACGATTCAGTCGCACCTTGAAAGAAAGGCTGCATCAGTATTTTACCATCAGGAGTACGTTGACCTTCCTACCCGTGTTGCAAGACTTGATGTTGGGTTACAATCGATCGTATCATCGCAGCATCAAGATGGCTCCCGAGTAAGTGAATGCTCGCAACGAGGAGGAAGTGAGGAACAACTTGTACGCGAAACGTTTGACTGCCAAACGCTTCAAGCCCAAGTTGAAAGTCGGTAATCGGGTTAGACTGGACAAGAAAGGGTATTAACCGCCCTAACCCGTTTGGACCGAAAAAGTGTTTGTGGTTTCCAGAGCTCTACCCGGCGTCGTGCCCACGTACAAGTTGAACGAGTGGGGCGCACACCTCTCCAGGGAACCTTTTACGTGCACGATTGCAGAAAGTGGGCGTGTTGGACAACGACCTCTTTCGCGTGGACAAGATCGTCAATCGCAAAGGGGATAGTCTCGGTGTACGTTGGAAAGGGTGGCCAGACAAGTACCATAGTTGGATCGAGAAACGTGCCTTGTTGAAGTCGGGATGAAGGACTTTTTCGTGCAATTGCTAAGCAACTCGGTCCGGAACGATTTTCCGGAGAACCAAGCCCAGCAATTCAAGAACCTATTACCCTACCCGTTACGATTTCAAGAAACTGGATGGAAAGTGGGTTTGGTCAGTCTCTCATTGCTTATTGCATCCGTTCCATGAATATTAAAGATGATTTGCTGTGTCGGATCCCGTGGGCCTTGAGTGAAGATTCCACTAGGGCCATGAACGTAGAAGATGAGATGACCATTTCGAACCGAGGGGTGGAAAGTGACGAGCGGGACGTCGCTCTTGCAACTCATACTAGACAAGTTTAGGAACAGATTGACAGAGGATGTCATCGAATCGGACATGACACTGACAGATCATCAAGATGAAAAAAAATACTACCCTGTCTCCAGGTGGGAAGGAAAGAAATTGGTCATCGACATCACGGACACGTTCACCAAGAAAGGCTTGCTTCGGAAACGACCCAAAGCGATTTTTGGTCGTCAATTAGCACTTGCATGCATGGGATGGGTGAATTTACTGGAAGGTCTAGACTGCTACCTCGTGGAACCTAATCTCACCAACGAGTTTCCTACTGGCATCGCCCCGTACGCTGATAATGTGTGGAATCCCCAGAGAGATAACTTGGATCCGTCTTTCAAGTTCGACGAGGACGGATTGAGACTCAGTTGCTTTTGCAATTGGCGTTTCACGAGTCTGGACCAAGCCCACGAGTACCAATCGTCGTCCCTTGTACCTGTACTCGAACGTGGGTCAAAGTACGATCATGGGAAATCAAGTGACGGATCTGTTGAGAGAAGTTCCATACGCTCTAAAAGAGAGACGTTTCGAACCCAAACATATCCATTATCTACCCTACGCAGCCATGTGATCGACATTATCGAGTCGCAAGTGGCCGAGAACACTGGGAAGCTGGTGACCTCTGATTCGGGAGTGACGAAGGTGACCTTACATTTAAAATATGGGTGAGCCGTTTTACGTGACCTTGCGGAGCCACTCGGACGGGAACGAGTTTCCGCAGAACCAGTCCAATCATTTCAAGATACGTTCACCTCACCCCAAACGACTGGAGGGTTCAGGATGGAAAGTGGCATTGTGTAGCATCTCTCTACCTGACGCCGTAGCTGAACTTCCCAAGTTGATGGATGCCAAACAAATCCTGTTCATCATGGATTGGGCTGTGAAATTTCCCCCCTAACACAACAAAGTTTGTTAGAGCCTGGTACAACCCAAAAGTGTTCGAGTACGAAAACCGTGTTGATTTCATGAAATCCGTGATCAATTATTTCGAACAACGTCGTATCAACAGCTTTGGTGGACCGAAATTCGGTGCCAAGTACAATATACGTCATGGAAGATGGGAGGAGAACGTACATTCAGTTCCGATGGGAAGGAGACGATCTGTTGACGGACAACGAGGCGACACAAGTACCTTCGAATTACCCCAATGCACTCAAGATCAATCGGGTGTTGGCTTTGAAGATGGGATGGTTGAAAGAGACGAGTACTGGAAATTATGTATTGGGACCCAATCTACGTCAAGACTGTTTTACTGACATCATACTGGACTTGAAAAATATGACACACGATCTGGGGTACAAGCACAAACTCGAACTCGGGAAGGACAAACCTGTGCAATTGGCGTTTCATGAATCTCAACCAAGAGTTTGAAGCTTTGCCGGGAACTGGCTCGCGATCCTTGTTGCTGTACTCTGACGTGGGTGGAAGTTCCGTGGTGGCCAATCAAGTCACTGATTTTCTGCGAGAAGTCAATTTTCTTCGCAAAGGAGAAGGGGTTCGGTGTTTTGAACCCCTCCACATTTAATATATTCCACTTCGCAAGGAGGTCATAGACATTATCGAGACACAAATGCCAGAGACAACAGGTGATCTGGTCAAATTTTGAGCAGGAAATACGATCCCCACCTTTCATTTCAAACGAACATAAGAGGTGGAAGTTTGACACGGTTCAGACCCGACGATCAATCGGGCAATGGTTTCGTCCAGGATTTCATCACTGCCAGTGCTCGAGAATGATGGAAAGGTTTAAAAACGGGAGGACCGTGGGGATTGCCCAACATTGCCGGAGGCATTCGCGCTGTGAAGAGAAGAGGTAAACGAGCAGTGAAACGCAAAGCTCTGTAAGATATTAACAAAGCTGTGAAACGAAAACTCAACGACATCTTCTGAGAATGAATCCCATTTTTCCCAGACGCGTTCGTCACGTACCTCCGATCACCACTGGTCTGTCTTTGGGTCGACGAAGGAGAAAAGCACAAAAGGAAGGGATATTCTTTACCATCACGCTCAAAGCTGCCTGACTACAGTTGGGTACGGAACGCTCTGAAAAAGCGAGGCAAAAAACGAAGACGATGATGACCGATTTACTCCCTCACGCCGGTTCTGCCGAAACGAAGAATTCCAGGTTGAACTTGTTCAGAGTTCCCCCGACCGATCTCAGCATCTCAAGTCACTGCATGGTCCCCATTCAGACGTTCACTACGGGCATCAATCCAGTGGAATTCCAAGTGGACCCTCAAGAAGATGACGTAGATCTCTCTCACAGTTATTTCGAAGTGGAACTAGCTCTGAAGAAAGCTGCCGGTGGCAATTTGTTGGTATCCGAAAATCTGTTCCCCGTCAACAACCCGGCACACACACTGTTCAAGCAGATCATCATCAGCCCACAAACGGATACGTACCATTAGAAAGCTTATCTGGAAACCTTGTTGAATTACGACAGAGAAGACGGAGAGACGGTGCTGAAACCTCGAGGATGGTACAATGGCATCGATTTGCCAGCAACCTTGACGGCCACCAACGTGAACACGACGGACAATGCTGGAGCCGGTCACACGCTGATTTTACGGCGTTGCCTGCCAACCAACAAGCCAGCGTCAAACTCATAAAAGCGGAACACGCCAATTATGCAGGGGGTAAATTGAAGAGAATACACGAGGAGATGTAACACCGTTGAAAACATTCATGAAGTTATTGGTGATCCTCGTCCGAGTCAATTATAAAGAAAGTACTGCTTCTTGTCCGATCAGCAAAGTAAGTATAATCACTCTCATTTTCATTCCTATTTTTTTCGTGCTTTATTTTCCCAGGCGATATCAGTGATTTGTTTACTTTCGTTGTTACCTTTTGAGAGAAAAAATTATCCAGCGTAAAGTCATAATACCACAAGGACAGCACCGCGTCTCGTCCGCTCAACAAAGTTAAGCCCTGTTCGGCGGGGTTCATGCTTGGATACAGGGTGGGTTACCAAATATGACTACCCCGTGTTGTAATAATTTCTTCTTTTTCTTTTAATTTTTTCTTCCCTTTCCAAGGCGATATTAGTGACTGCCGAACTCCCAGTCTTGTGTTATGTCTTTTTTTTCTCTATTAATCAACTATTTAACGTTAAATCCGTGAGCCCCGCTTCCATTACATTGCACATTTTCTAGCGCAGGATTTTAGTCATATCCTACACGTATTTCTTGTGGGTGTTTCGTTGTTCACACCCTATAGTAGGAGCGTACTTTGTACCACAAAGATTTAGCATAAAATATGTTCCATCTTTGTATTTTGTAGTTTAATCCTGGCGAAGTCTCACTAGCAGACGAAACCTGCCGATTAATAAACTCAGTTGTACAAGATTTTTAGTTGTTGCTGCGTGCTGCCAACAAGTATTGTTATTTTAAAATCGGCCAAAACTTTTAATCACGGCTTCAATCATGAATCGAAAATTCATACAGCTTATCAATTTTGTGATTTTCAATATCTCGTCAGTTCTCGGCAATCGAGTACGGTTAAACCTGTATAAGCGAACACCTTCGAGAAATGAACTATTTATATAATTAGCTTCTATGTATAAAAACGTTCGTGCGAAAATCTATTCAATGTAGATAATTTCTGCGGTAAGATATTTAGCACTTGCGTCAGAAATTCAAAGAATATCTAACTTGGCAGGGTGCAAGCGACTGTAAAACGGTCTTGGACAACACGATGTTCGAAACCCGGAGGGGGGGGGGGAACTCCCATCGGGAAAGGTCGGGGATTCTCGTCGTCTCGGGTAAAAATCGAGGATTGTGCTCTCACTTCGGGTGTTCATGACGCAACGTCATCATTCTTAGCTGTCAAAGTATCCTCCAGGGTGCACTTGAAGAAATAATAATAAAAGTAACGCTCTCATTTGTTTTCCGCTGATCTCTCGAGTCCGCGAGTCGGGTCTACAAGTGCGCGCGGGATCCTTTCTTGAACAGTGACTAGTAATCACTAGTAAGTGGGTTTAATGAAGCTCGAGCAACGCCCACATTAGTCTTCTTTAGCAGTTAAATTCAAATTTTCCGACGAGCATCCCTGACCTTCTCATATGGGAGTTTCCAAATGTCCAACAAGAAGTGAAGGAGTGATGGAGTGATGGAGTGAAATCGTCCCACCACTACAACAAAAGGTGTCGAAGAATGCACGGCAATAGATCGTTTTCACGTGACGTCATCACTTTCGAAAATCCAAAACTAAAGAGCCACCAAAGTTTTTATCCTCATCAGGCATAAGAGGCGGTTTATTTATATCTGTTCACAATTTTACAGCTCAATAGCGTGCTTCGTTTGGAATCCAGAGCATTTTGAATTTCAGGGTTATGGAGGTGCGTGACACAAGGTTACGATCGAGTTTGTCGAAAAATATATACTTATCTCATGATTTTGAACCTTTTTAGAAGTTAGAGCATTATGAAAAGTGCTTATGTAAATGCTTGTTTGATCAGTACTGATAATCAGTCGCCTAGATAGCCAAAGTTCCCGATGTTTACACTATTTTTCCGGCCGCCATATTGGTGTACCACGGAGGTACACCAACATGGCGTTTTCATACTGGGCTCTGCAAATATCTGCGAAACATTTCGACGAATATCTGAAGTTTGGGGAAACGCACATGCCTAAAACTTGGAGAAGTGTCTT
>Ga0126338_10002673_pt1 | contig 12314 bp, 8 predicted proteins | sample OrbCmetagenome_2_FD_92529 | JGI IMG/M metagenome (GOLD analysis project Ga0126338, IMG submission 92529) | Coral microbial communities from Petempiche,Puerto Morelos, Mexico - Orbicella C C metagenome | ecosystem: Host-associated > Invertebrates > Cnidaria > Coral | place: Petempiche,Puerto... | reverse complement strand
GTTCGCCGGTACCCATTTATACACCTGGGTGGAGAGAGGCACTGTGAGAGTAAAGTGTCTTGCCCAAGAACACAACACAATGTCCCCGGCCAGGGCTCGAACCCGGACCGCTCGATCCGGAGTACAGTAGTTATAGTCTGAAGAGTAATTCAGTACAAGTAAATAAGTACAGTAGTTATAGTCTGAAGAGTAATTCAGTACAAGTAAATAATCAATGATCTTTTTAATTGCCTCAAAACTTCAACCTACATATTATGGATGCATTTCCCAAGATTCAAGATTTACCTTGTATGAAACACATGGAACAGTCTTCAAGAAAAGATTACTGAGAACACTGAAACGTGACTTAACAATGTTTGAAAAGTTTATTCCAACATGTCAGTTCAGCTGTTCCCTATAATGCGAGGTTCATCAAAACGCAAATATCACTGGAATGTCTAGCACAGATATTGAAGTTTTTGAGAGAGATAACCATTTTTTTATCTCCCTCTCTCTCTCTCTCTCTCTCTCTTCTTACAGGTAGATACAAACTCAGTCGGGAACACCTAAACGTGGATAGTGATGAAGAAGCAGACGAAATCAACGATAACAGTGAAGATGTCGACGCTAACAGAGGAAAACCTCGTGACTTTGACTTTGATGCTGACGTCATGCAAGATCAAAGGATCCTGGATACTGATGCTGTGCTGAGGTTTGAGTCCAATCCTTCTTCGGATCATTTGTTGAGCACGGACGATCCGTACGAGACTCCAAATTTTACGGAAGGAGACGTTCAAAATGGCAGCTGGCAATTCCAGAATCCCAACAGAATCAAGCAAAAGATCAAACGAATTATTCGGAGGGAGCTTAATCGAGATGACGCGATGAGCGAAGAAGATGCTTCCAAGGTAATTAGACGGATGTCTCTGTCTCAGTTGCTCTTTTCCATAGCTGTTTTATGTATAGCTTCTTGTGGATCTAAAGGGGGATGGCTTTCAACTGACATAATTCTTCAATTTAGTACTGGTAACTGTTTTGCCAATTTCCTTCACCGTTTATTGGGTCGTCGTGCGACGCTGCGAGTGGGAAGAAGCTTTGCGTGACAGAAAGATTTTCGTGCCTAAGAGTGTTGCGTGATTAGAAGCCTTGCGTAACCAGAAGCTTTGCGTGACCAAAAGCTTTGCGTGACTAGAAGTGTTACGCTCAAAGTACAGGCTGCGAAGGAGTCACTGCGGAAGGTTACTGTTTTGCTTGCCCACCAAAGAGATATGCGGTCTTAAGGCAGTGAAAGATACAGTTGTGAAAGATACAGCTAGTATTGGACACTCGGACAACCCTTTTCCGCCCAACATCCCATATACGAGCGCTTAGTGGTCGTGCTCTTTGTACCACTTGTGACGTCATGAATTTAAATGTCACCAGATAGTTGATAAGCAGACAGTAGAGCTAAGATAGACCTATGCGCACAACAGACGGTTTCGGATATCGACGGCATTCTGAGGTACCAAATTGAAAAACAACGTTCTCAGTTTAATTTTGGTGCAAAAAATGGTGGTAAAATGGCCCCTTATACCTATAATTGATCAAGGTCCCATTTCCAGGCTTTGCCCATAATTAACGCCCAACTTTTTACGGCAGCCAGAAAGAATATGAAACGAAAAAGGTAGCGAGAGTAAAAGGGCTGAGAAAAAGAAAAGGAAGGGACAAGAAAAAAAATTCGGAACGGACAATCGCAAAAAAATAGTCAGTCTAAATTTTGGCTTATGAGCATGCACCAAATAAAAATATTGTACATTTTTTGTAACTTATCTTCAGGAAATCTATCTATTTGGTAAAAGAAATTAGCTCTCTCGGCAAAGCTAAGGCCCATTTGGCGTCATGGCAGCCCAAAAACTGATTTAACGGTTTAAAACGGCATTTTTTGGTGAAAATTTGGGTGTTAAAGGGTTAATTTAGACCGACAACCGATTCCACAAACATTATGGCGAACTGCTGGTGCGACTGTTTTTATCTGAAATGGACCGCTGACTAAACTGTTGTTTAATGTCACTTTTCAGGTCGAGGATGTTTGGAACCTTTCTGAGAGAGACCGCTGGTGTCTGTACCGCAGATGGGTGTGCGATGCGCGTAAGCGTTGTCACGAGGCTATCTCTGATTTCCAAGAAATGTTTGATGAGAAAGTGGATGAGCTGAAAGAAGTTAGAAGACAGCAGGACTACGAGATCCTTAAAAACGCAGATGTTATTGGTATGACCACCACAGGTAACATAGATTTTTCTTTTCACACAAGCCTGCGCAAGATTTGCTTTAGTGTTATAAATCATATCCTGTTTTCGAGCGGCTTGTTCCAGTTTCAAGTCAGGCTGCGAGGAAAAAACAATGTGACACGGGAACACGCGTAAACAGGCGAAAACTAGAAAGGAGAAGACGGGAGAAAGTGGCTGGAAATACCACTCCTTCTTTTTCGACTGTTTCTCTTATTTCTTCGTTCGGCAAGTTAATGTTGCGCTGGGCACACCGACTAAAGTCATGGAATAAACTAGTAATTACTACTGGAAAATGCTCTTTTGAATAATGAAACCCAAACCTGAAAAATGGTCCTAAAAGGAATGATTGCCAGAGAGCCGAAATATAAACTTTTCATATAGGAATTATGAAAATGGGAACTTAGCTGATAGAATAGTGATCCAGTAGAAGTTCATTCATGTTAAAATCCTCTAAGAATTTTTTCTGCGGTCTGCGGTCAAGGTTTTTGCTTGGAAATTCCCTAAGTGTGATTTAATTCTTGAATTTCATTTTTTTCAATTTTCATTCATCAATTGGTCTGGCAAAATTTTCATTCATTTTTCATTGGTCTTCAGCTTGTCAAAAGCTAATAACACACCCATTTCTCTTCTATGACATTATATCTGCAAAGTGACGTGTTTGACCAGTATAATGCGAGGGCAATGCGATGGAAAAACTTTTAGTGAAATTACAAAGATCATTATAGTTTTGTAATATCATATTGTGTCAAGGTGCTGCACGGTGTCACAGCCTGTTACAAGACATACAGCCAGCGATTACAATTGTGGAGGAAGCCGCTGAAGTGCTCGAGGCGCACATTGTAACCTCTCTAACACCCGGATGTCAGCACTTGATTCTGATTGGTGATCATCAACAACTCCGTCCCAATCCCACAGTCTACGATCTCCAAAAAAATTACGATTTGGACGTGTCATTGTTTGAAAGAATGGTGACTAACGGGATGCTGTTTTCAAGGCTGTCCTTGCAGCACCGAATGCGGCCACAAATTGCCAAAATGTTGGATCACATCTATGTTGAACCAAAACTGCAAAACGACGAGTCTGTGTTGAATTTTGAAGATATTAAAGGCGTGGAACGAAATTTGTTCTTTGTGGATCACAATAAGGGAGAGGTAATACTCTACAATTAACAGACGTTTGAAATATTGATTTCAGACAGCTATTTTCATTAGCAAATAAGGACTATATAATTACAGATGGTTACGTCCAAATTTTGTTTCAAACAAACACTCAAGATTAGTCTACTTGTAATTGTTTCCCAAAATGTCTTCAAATTTATGCACTCATGCCAATGCTGTTGTTACACCGGCTCCTTCCGGTCCAACGGGTAAGAGCCGTGTAGTTTTTGGAGTACCATCTTTTATACTGAAGCCGTGGAGAGATCTTGAGATGTACGCCTGAGGCCCCCTCCACATTACACCGGAGGGGTTTGAAAACCACCTTTAATTTTTTACACGGTAAGGCCAACCGCCACACTAGTCCGACACGAAAACGGAGCTTTTCGAAAACACTGTTCAAACCGGAGGAATTTAAAAACGATGGCGTCACGATAATCATGTGTTCTCCCTGACCGGCTTTTCCTCAAACACAAATCCGAAATGACCGGTGATTTTTACGTTTTCAAATTCCTCCAACGTAGTATGGACGGGACCTCAAACTGAATGGAATGTCCTCGACCGCGTAAAATTAATAATCAGTACGTGCGGAGTCATTATCGGCTGGACTAAATTCATTTTCGTCTTTTTTTTGCATGCAGAACTTCATTTCTGAAGGGAAAAGCAGGTCCAATGATCACGAAGCCAAATTCCTGACAGCCCTATGTCGCTACTTCATTCAACAAGGATATCCGCGGGAAAAGATTACAATTCTAACAGCCTACAGCGGACAGCTTCTGAAACTCAGACGAGAGATGTCCGCGGACAAGACTTTTTTCGAGGGAGTTCGCGTTACAGCAGTTGACAACTTTCAAGGAGAAGAAAATGACATCATCCTTCTGTCGCTTGTTCGTAGTGACAGTATTGGCTTTCTCAAGATCGCAAACAGAGTCTGTGTTGCCTTATCGCGAGCCCGGAAAGGTTTTTACATCATTGGAAATGCTACACTTTTAGAAGGACAAGACCCTGATCTCTGGGAGAAGATCATCGCAGATATGCGCCAAGAAGAAAATTTAGGCCACCATTTGAAACTTGTTTGTCAAAACCACCCACAAAACGTGATCTACGCATCGTCTGCTGAGGACTTTGAAGACGCCCCTGAGGGAGGGTGCAAAGAACCATGCGGAAGGCAGCTAGATTGTGGTCATGATTGCGACCAGTACTGTCACCCGGCAGATCCCGAACATAAAGAGAGATTCGCTTGCCAGAAGCCTTGCACCAAAACTTGCGAGTTTGGACATAATTGCCGCAGGACCTGCGGCGAAGAGTGTGGTCCTTGCGTGGTACGAGTCCCAAAGATCATCCCAGAATGTAATCACGAGCAGCAGGTCCCCTGTTCCGTCGACCCCTTTAAATTCAAGTGTATGGAGTTGGTGCCAAAACAGGCGTGGCCCTGTGGCCATGTCAATCAGGTACAGTGTTCTGTGGCTCCCAGTGACATCGCCTGCCAAGAGCCCTGTGGTAAATTACATTGTGGCCATGCATGTTTGGGTGAGTTGTTAGATCGTAGCTTGTATTTTGCTATACCTTTATTAAGTACGAAAATTCGTTTGCATGAGTCGACCTTCGTTGTTACATCGAGCTACAAGCAGTAAAATCGCGAGAAAGCCTTAGGACGCACTCGAGCGAAGACGCTGCAATGAAAAAAGACTATCGGAAAGTACTTTAAAGTAGCTGCTCGTACAGAACTGCCTCGAAGTAGGAAAAGTGCACCAAAAGAATTTTAATATTTAACAGCCAAATTTGGCAAGATTGAGACTGATTACAAGCGGCTAAGTTGAATAAATCAGACTAAAATGATTCAAGATGCGTCCTCCGTTAATTAGTTCCTTTAAGTCTATGCCGTGTTAGCAACGAGCGGCCTGTCTTCCATGCTGTAAAAAATGTCAATAAAGCTCTCAAAAAAAAAATAAAAACAGAAACGACGCTCGCTCGGAGAAACTGATGAGAGAACCCTCAGCGGAAGATGATTGGGACTACCAGGGAAAATAAACATACAAGATCGTCTGGGAAAGACTGGCAAGGAGGAGCTAATGGCAGGTTATGGTATGGTTATTAATAATTGACAGTTACTCTTATTGGCAGTAATCAAGTCTTGCTAAGTGCTTAGTGGAATGTTGTGTGTGAGGCTCAATGTGGAATTTTTAGTCTGCTTCAGTATAAGTGAGGACAACTTTATCCCCTTTATCCCAGAAATCGTTTAGTCTCCAAACGCTAGTATAAATTTAAAATAACAGCTTATTTACTGATAAATGCTTAACAGGTTCCTGCTATCGATGTCAAGGTGGGCGCCTCCATTTGCCGTGCGATTCTAAGTGCAGTCGTACACTGTTCTGTGGCCATGTCTGTCAGGACGCCTGTGTCCGTACCTGCCCGCCTTGTTCAGAACCCTGCCGTAACTACTGCGATCATCAGCAATGCAGACGGAACTGTGGACACCCTTGTCAACCATGTGCACATGATTGTACATGGCAGTGTCCACACCAGAAATGCACGGCACCTTGCGGAGAGATTTGTAACCGACCGAGGTGCGACGAACCATGTCAAAAGAAGTTATCGTGCAGTCACTCGTGTGTAGGTGTTTGTGGCGAAGTTTGCCCGAAGTTGTGCCGAGTTTGCAACGAAGACAGGTTCGTAGAAAGTGAACCTGGAGCAATGTTCGTCGAATTGCTTGACTGTGGTCATGTGTTTGAAGTCAACATGTTGGACAAATACATGGATGAAGCTGATGTAGAAAGTGAAGATGATCGTAAAGATGCTGTAATCAAGCACAAGCTATGTCCAACTTGTGGCATTCCGATTCTATATGGCCGCAGATATGGAAACATCGTTAAGAAGATCCTTGCTGATTTTGAAGCCGTGAAGCGTCGAACTTTCCTCTCTGACGTAGCAAGTATGGTTCAAATACAGAGGATTCGAAAAGAACTTAGAGAAATCAAAGGGATTCAAGAGAAGGTGCTAAAAGAAATAGATCGATCTGTCACTAGCGGTCGTCTGACATCTGAAGAAGTCAGCACGCGTCAAAACCAAGTTACCTTTTTGAAGTTTCTCGGAAATCTGGCCACGAAGCACCAGATCACAAAAGAAACGAGCAGTGAACTACATTGTAAAATAAATATTATCACATCACGGATAATGAGAAGACGGGAATGCTTCAGTGAACAGGAATTAAAGGAATTCCAGGAAGAACTGTCAAGAACAGAGCTCCTTGCTTGCTTCCAAGGCTTGATGAGCGCACTTCAATCTAAATCTGTCAATCTTGGTCCTGAAGATCAGAGCAGTGTAGACTCTATAAGGAATGCGCTGGATTCAGGAAACGCACTTGGTAAATAAATATACATATATGATCATATGTTAAAAGAAACTGAGTTTAAAATGGCCGCCAACAAATTTGTAATACAAACATTTTGTGGGTCAGAAATCGGTGGGTGTTGCCGTGATTGTACTTTTGGACGTAAACAGTGAGCTTGACAGCTAACGTGCCTTACAACGCAATTTATAATTAGAGATTTTACCAATATTCTCGGTGCCCGAATTCCCTTTTACTAGGCCGGTTTTTACTTTTCATTCAGCAGCTTTCAATTTGCCCGTCTATTTAGTGTGACAATAGCCTGCGTTAACAAACGTGCTCCACGTGCTCGCCACGTGTTTTTCACGTGTTCTTTTTCCCGCTTGAGTGACGTCTGAGATCGTGCAGAAAAGTTCCTTACTGATGACGAAACTCAATACAGGTCCATATACTGTGCTGTCTCTGATTGGTTCTGCATGTGAATTTTCGCGCGCAAGCAACAACCGATTAGAGAATAACACGGATGGAAGCTAGTGAGCTAAGCCAGTGTGGAAATTTCTGCCCTAGTATCAAACTTCTTTCTCAAGAATGAATTGAATCGATCGCACAGAGATTGACCTTTGGTTAGTGGGCAGGCTTAGTGAATTAACGTTTAGTTCTAACCAAACAAGTGTTCTCTTCTTTTCAGCTCATCAGAAAAGAAAAGATTTAATGGCTGGTATCAACAGAATTAACCAGCGGTACGGGCTTTCCAAGTTTGTCCAGGCAACCGACTGTGGTTCAGAGTTGAAAGACATGATTGTTAAATCAACGAACATCACACAAGGACCCTGGTTCAAATGCAATAAAGGTAACTCCTAAAACCTGTTTTAATTAAACAAAAATTTAGACCTCACGAATGTATCAATGTTTCTTGAACAAGAAGCCACAGCCAGTTTATCAGCATCTTTGATTTCTCATGAGTATTGCGTCGTTCAAAGCGTTAGCGAGCATGATATGGCAACTGGCACCTGGATCAAGTAAGAATGTCACCGTTAGAGTTATGGCTCATTTGTCCATCCAAATCTCGTTGCATTTGATAATCGGTTTTCTCTTTCTCACTCACTTACAGCAGCTCATGTTTACTGTGCTGCTGAAAGCACTAGAGAGGCAGGTTCCATCAAGTGTCCAGAATGTCTGGCAGAATCAAGACGGACTGCACAGTCACCAACAGAGGTATTAAATATTTAACTATTATTTATTGAAAAAGACCAGATAGAATGTGATTTCTCCTCTTAACATATACGTAAGACACCTTTTTCGCTTGCAGCAGTTCTTACTGACAGTTTTAAAACAAATCCTACAAACTCACGTCTGGCCACAGCGATTGGTTTTTTGTTTTGCTCTTGATTGGTTGAAAACACATGCAACACGTTGCTGTGATTGGTTGAAGCACATTCTACCAACTGCAATGAATTATGCAGTTTCGCTAACGCATAACTACAGCTGCAAATCAGTCCATGTCTGAATACCGCGAGTTGAACGACTCTATTAGAAGGATAACAGGAAACGTCCAAACAATGTGACATCCACGCAATCGAATACGTTTTGCCGCGTGTCGTAATAAACGAGATAGCAATAGAAGCCTCGCTCCCATGTAAACCATAACAACAACAGAAGCGCAAAGCATACTGGCAGCCAACGAAAAAATTTTCTACACTCAATAGAAAGCGTCTCCGTTTTCTTATATGCCTTAATAACCAAAATCTTTGTTTTCTCAGTTTCAGTTCATAGAAACGCGATTGAATTTTCTTTCCTCTTGTTCCATCATTACGTCAACAGCTCGTGCTACAGTAGTTCCGTGTAATAGAGGTAGAAACCTTTTTCAGTGTGTTTTCTTATAATTTATGATTACCTTTAATTTATCACCCAGGCTGTCCCCACTCCGATGAAACTGAGTCAACTGATGAACATGACTTTCAAAAATGGATTCGTGACGCCGGGGACTAAGGGAAAAAGAAGGAAACGTCCAGGCAAGAAGACTTCCAAGCCTCGTGAATAGTACTCATGATGACATGAGGATATCTGCTAGACAACTAAGTTAATAGAGCGAGTAGTTTGATGTGATGAAATTTCTATTCGTCTGTATTAGTCGGCGGTTTAGCTGTGTGAGTTCATTTAATCGGCGAAAGTCAGTTTTAAGGTGGAACTATTTCAAAGGATTCTGTAGAATCAAAGAGCCAATGTGTTTCAATTTGACAATTTTGGGAGCAGAGGAAACTTTAAAGGTGTGCAATCATCAGTTTTGTCACACAAATCTCCAGACTTTTACATCTCATATGCGCTCCTCTAAATATCGTTCTATACAGCTATCAGTTCAAAGTCGGGATGATGAAAATCACATTTATCAAAAGATCGCGCTAAGAGCAGGCTAGTAATGAGTTTAAGAAAGGGGACAACGTTTTAAAGGTGGTTAGACATGTTTCGACAGAAATGCCCGTCGAAACATGTCTTGCAACTGCACTGAGCTTAAAAACGTCATTTTTCTTAAAATTATAATCAAATTGAGTGCATACGCTTGACTGATACTGCGTTATTTAGTCAATGAGACTTGATTCTGATCTTGCAGTTGATATTGTTGATGAACAGTTGAATGTTTGTCTAACAACTCTTTTAACAAACAGGAAGCCCGATTAAGCTAACCGAGGATTAACGAGAATTTTGATTTGAGTTTTGTAACTTTTCGGTGAGTTTTTCTGTTTATATTGTTTATATTGCTTGGCCTTCTGTTTACGAAAGCAGTGGAAAACTTCGGAATACTTCGGTTAACTTTTAATCCTGGGTTAGCGTTAATGATTTTCTTACTATTTCTTTTACTCGAGGATTGCAAAACATTTAGGGAGGTGAACCTAAGAAAACGTTGTGCTCATCTACTGAGGTTCACACAGTGACAGTGGTATGCAAATATATACAATTCAGTGCACTGATTGCAGTGCAATGCAGTGAATAACAGTGCGGTACCCTGCAGCCCTACGAAGTGCAATGCAGTGCAGTGTATCGAAGTACCTAGTGGCGCACAATGTCTGAGTGTAACGTAATACCATGCACTATAGCCTGAAAGTAGAGTGCAGTGTAGTACATGCACAACATTATTTTGTAACGGCTCTAACATTAGGATAATATAAAGAATAAAAGAGAAGGAAAAAGAACTACAAAATAACACTAGTACGAAAGAAGAGTAGACCGTCTTTTAGTGGTGCCACGTTTAATATAGTAAAATATGATGAAATCGTATTTAATTGTATATGGATCAGTATTGTCTCTAGAAGCGCCGGGGGCTGTTAAAACAATGTTATTGTAAATTAGAATTTTAGATCTTCAAGTCGCAATAAAGATGCTATGAATCATCGTAGTTATGTGTTATTGAAATAGATATTCTAAGTAAAAGTGCAATTTAATTTCATTTTTCTCGTCAAATGCATGATAGATTCTTCTAAGTTAAGGCTTAGAAATTTTACACTGTTAAGAAAATTGTGGTCTCAACACTTAACAATTACAATAAAAGCCCTGAAGTTGTTCTTACATGTTTACGGGATGGGAGGGGGATTAATATTGGACGGGCTAGCTTTTGTGCTTCAACTAGTAATGTTTCGAAGGGAGGAAAGGTAATTTCAGGCCCTGAAAAGAAAATTGCATGGTTAAAATCTATCTATTATAATCCATCAAATTTATTGTTCGCGCGCGATTGGTCTAAACGCGTCACGTGACTGAATATTTTCCTAGCTAAGACTGGGGAATATCCGAGGATATTCCCCAATTTTCAAACCTGAGCGTGTTATGTTCCTTGGACATTATCTTTTCCGAGAAGCGAACAGTTTTCCGAGAGCGTAGCTCGAGGAAAACTGTGAGCTACGAGGTCTCAAATATCCTAGCATATTTTCGTGCCAAATGGAGGCTATTGTTTATTTAACCTCACGATCAGTTTGATAAACGTATAATTTTTCCCGTCCAACTTTTTTCCAGCCATGGGTATTTTATCAGAATGGAATAAAATGTTTTGTTTATATTCGGACAGTAAAAATAGGAAATAATCAATTATTAAACGCTATCCAGTGATTATGACGTTCACTGCAACTTGTACATACAAAGCTTGACTTGAAACGTACGTACAGTCGAACCCGTATATAACGGCCACCCTCGGGACCGGCCGCTTAATGCAGGTGCCCGCTTAATACAGGATCAATAACAATACTCACTGGGCGTGGTCAAATGTTTATTTTAATGGCGTATCTACAAACACACTTCATGCAAGGAAGCAATAAGACAACCAACACTCTTTCAAGCGATCAATATTTTAAACAAGGATCAGCGCCAACTTGCAACTTAACGGTACAATATACATAACATTGTATAAAAGTACTGTGCAATAAATTGTCCTCTACTCTACTTTTCTACGGTTTACAGTACTGTATTTCTATGACTTCCAGTTCACAACAAAATATCTCGTTCCGTCATTTCATAGTTGTTACGTCCAATTTCATAGTTGCTATGTTCAGGGTGGCCGCTTAATACAGGTAAAATAACAAAGAAAGACAAACATAGCGCTGCTACAAGGTGGCCGCCTAATACAGGTAACAAATACAACGTTTTCTTTTATGAGCTAAAAATCGAGGTTTTGAAAACTGGCCGCTTAATAGTTAATTAAAAAAAAAATCTCAACATATTGTTGCGATGCAGCGAACGTCGAATGCAATGCAAGCTACGTCATTAACAGCTGATAAACCTCTATACAACGTGCACATGGGGGCAGAATTAACGGACCGATGTAGAGAGGTAACTGATAGAGGGGAGAGGGGTCAGTAAGAGTAAACTGTATGAATCGACGCACGGTTGGGACGAAAAATCCTGCCCGTGAAAAGAGAAAGAGATCCATGAGGTGATTGGCTTATTATTAGAAGACTGCAAATTGGTGGTGTTATATTATTGCATTGAGATTTTACTTTTTACAGGATTATGTCTACTAAGAACCGCCTCAAAGTATTGTCATATATAAATCATTTACGCGCGAAATTAAAGTGTGCTTTTCAATAAGCCATATTCCTATTCTCGGTTTTGGACTGGGGCTAGCTTGCAACAGAGGCAAATGCGGGTAACCGTTTCAAACTCTCTTTTTAATGATATTCCCCGCATGAGCCTCCATTGCAAGCTAGTTCCAGTCCAACATATGACGTCACTAAAATTCGCACTACAAAACTATTGATCTTCCTGAGATTTTACTTTAATGATGTATAAGAGCAGCTGAGAACTAATATTCATACAAATTTTCGCTCCGAATGGGTTCTTGGTTTTGTGATACACTACGCTTGAATTTCTAAGCTTTTGCGTGACGCGGCATTTACATGAGGGCCTAGAGAGCTGTCATGATGGTTAAAAAAGTGGCTTATATATTTCGGGGAACTTGGCTATCTGAACAGTTCATGTCTCAGAAAAAGTATTATTTTAATGTTTTAGAGTTCCTCGAGGGATAAATTCACGCTTTTGTAGCAAAACTCAGTGACAGATGTTTCTGTTGGTTTCCGGCCGCCATGTTGGTGCCCATACGGATGG
>Ga0126338_10002672_pt1 | contig 12314 bp, 11 predicted proteins | sample OrbCmetagenome_2_FD_92529 | JGI IMG/M metagenome (GOLD analysis project Ga0126338, IMG submission 92529) | Coral microbial communities from Petempiche,Puerto Morelos, Mexico - Orbicella C C metagenome | ecosystem: Host-associated > Invertebrates > Cnidaria > Coral | place: Petempiche,Puerto... | reverse complement strand
TTTTTGAACGCTCACTTTCGAGCTTCTGGGGCAAAATAAAGCCCCACTTCACTTTAAGACGGAAACAGTAGCCGAAATCGCCTTACGCGCATCGTGATTTTGACCAACTTCGGCTCAATTTCCCGGAACTTGGGGAATATTTTACATTCCCGGGGACTCGAAACTAACTCCTGATGGCCTTGGTTTGCAGTGAAATGGACACAGCAAAACTTTTTGAACGTTGAGTTTCGAGCGTCTGGGCCGAAATATAGCCCCACTTCACTTTAAGACTGAAAGAGTAGCTGAGACCGCCTTCCGCGCATCGTGATTTTGACCAACTTTGGCTCGATTTCCCGGAACATGGGGGATGTTTTCCAGTGCCAGTTACTCTAAACTAACTCCTGATGGCCTTCGTTTGCAGTGAAATGGACGCAGCAAAAACTTTTAGAATGCTCTTTTTCGAGCTTCTGGGCCTAAATATAGCCCCACTTCACTTTAAGACTTAAAGAGTAGCCGACACCCCTTTGCTCGCATCATGATTTTGACCCACTTCGGCTCGCTTTCCCGAAACTTCGAGGATATTTTCCATTTCCGGGGACTCTAAACTAACTGCTGCCGGCCTTGGTTTGCAGCGAAATGTACACAGGAAAACTTTTTTAACGTTCACTTTCAAGCTTTTGGGCCGAAATAGAGCCGCACTTCACTTTAAGAATGAAAGAGTAGCCGAGACCGCCTTACACGTATCGTGATTTTTACCAACTTCGGCTCCATTTCCCGGAACTTGAAGGATATTTTCTAGTCCGGGGGACTCTAAACTAATTTCTGATGGCCTTGGTTTGCAGTGAAATGGACACAGCAAAACTTTTTGAACGCTCACTTTTGAACTTCTCGGTCGAAATAAAGCCCCACATCACCTTAAGACTGAAAGAGTAGCCGAGACCGCCTTACGCGGATCGTGAGTTTGACCAACTTTGGCTCGATTTTTCGGAACTTGGGGGATATTTTCCAGTCCTGGGGACTCTAAACTAACTCCTGATTGCCTTGGTTTGCAGTGAAATAGACACAGCGAAACTTTGTGAACGCTCACTTTTGAGCCTCTCGGCCGAAATATAGCTCCACTTCACTTTAAGACTGAAAGAGTAGCCGAGACCGCCTTACGCGCATCGTGATTTTGACCAACTTCGGCTCGATTTTGCGGAACGTGGGGGATATTTTCCAGTCCTGGGCACTCTTAACTAACTCCTGATGGTCTTGGTTTGCAGTGAAATGGACACAGCAAAACGTTTTGAACGCTCACTTTCGAGCTTCTGGGGCGAAATATAGCCCCACTTCAATTTAAGACTAAAAGATTAGCCGAGACCGCCTTACGCGCATCGTGATTTTGACCAACTTCGGCTCGATTTCCAGGAACTTGGGGGATATTTTCCAGTCCTGGGGACTCTAAACTAACTCCTGATGGCCTTGGTTTGCAGTGAAATTGACGCAGCAAAGATTTTTGACCGCTCACTTTGGAGCTTCTGGGCCGAAATATAGCCAAACTTCATTTAAGACTGAAAGAGTAGACGGGACTGCCTTGCGCGCATCGTGATTTTGAGGATCTTTGGCTGGATTTCCCGGAACTTGGGGGGTATTTTCCAGGCCCAGGGACTATAAAGTAACTACTGATGGCCTTGGTCTGCAAAGAAATGGACACAGGGAAAACGATCGCACGCTCGGTTTCAAGCTTCTAGCCCGAAATATAGCCGCACTTCATTTTAAGACTGAAAGAGTAGCCGAGACCGCCTTACGCGCATCATGATTTTGAGCAACTTTGGCTCAATTTGCCGGAACTTGGGGGATATTTTCCAATCTCGGGGACTCTAAACTAACTACTGATGGCCTCGATTTGCAGTGAAATGGACACAGGAAAATTTTTTGAACAATCAGTTTCAAGCTTCTGGGCTGAAATATAGCCCCACTTCACTATCAGACTGAAGGAGTAGCCGAGACCTCCTTACGCGCATCGTGATTTTGACGGACTTCGGCTCGATTTCCGAGAGCTGGGGGGATATTTTCCAGTCCCGGGGACTCTAAACTAACTCCTGATGGCCTTGGTTAGCAGTGAGATGGACACAGCAAAACTTTTAGAATGCTCTCTTTCGAGCTTCTGGGCCTAAATATAGCGCCACTTCACTCTTAGACTAAAAGAGTAGCCGAGACCCCTTTGCTCGCATCGTGATTTTGACCCACTTCGTCTCGCTTTCCCGAAATTTCGGGGTTATTTTCCATTTGCGGGGACTCTAAACTAACTGCTTCCGGCCTTGGTTTGCAGTGAAATGGACACAGGAAAACTTTTTGAACTAGCACTTCCGAGCTTCTGGCCGAAATATAGCCCCACTTCACTTTAAGTCTGAAAGAGTAGCCGAGACCGCCTTACGCGCATCGTGGTTTTGACCAAGTTCGCGTCGATTTTTCGGAACTTGGAGGATATCTTCCAGTCACAGGGACTCTAAACTAACTACTGATGGCCTTGGTTTGCTGTGAAATGGACACAGCAAAACTTTTTGAACGCTCACTTTCGAGCTTCTGGGCCCAAAGATAGCCCCACTTAACTTTAAGACTAAAAGAGTAGCCGAGACTGGCTTACGCACATCGTGATTTTGACCAACCTCGGCTCTATTTCTCGGAATTTGGGGGATATTTTCCAGTCCCGGGGACTCTAAACTAACTCCTGATGGCCTTGTTTTGCAGTGAAATGGACACAGGAAAACTTTTTGAAAGCTCAGTTTCGAGCTTCTGGGCCGCAAAATAGCTCCACTTCACTTTAAGACTGAAAGAGTAGCCGAGACCGCCATACGCGCATCGTGATTTTGACCAACTTCTGCTCGATTTCCCGGAACTTGGGGGAAATTTTCCGGTCCCGGGGACTCTAAACTAACTCGTGATGGCCTTGGATTGCAGTGAAATGGAAACAGCAAAACTTTTTGAACGCTCACTTTCGAGCTTCTAAGCCGAAATAGAGCCCTACTTCACTTCAAGACTGAAAAAGTAGCTAAGATCGCCTTACGCGCATCGAGATTTTGACCAACTTCGGCTCGATTTCCCTGAACTTGGGGGATATTTTCTAGTCCCGGGGACTCTAAACTAATTCCTGATGGCCTTGGTTTGATGTGAAATTGACACAGCAAAACTTTTTGAACGCTCACTTTCCAGCTTCTGGGCTAAATTAGAGCCCCACTTCACCTTAAGACTTAAACAGTAGCCGAGACGGCCTTACGCGCATCGTAATTTTGACCAAATTCGGCTCGATTTCTAGGAACTTGGGGAACATTTTTTAGTCCCGGGGACCCTAAACTTACTCCAGAAGGCCTTGGTTTCCAGTGAAATGGACACAGCAAAACTTTTTGAACGCTCACTTTCGAGCTTCTGGGCCGAAATATAGCACCACTTCACTTTAAGACTGAAAGAGTAGCCGATACCGCCTTACGCGCATCGTGATTTTGACCAACTTCGCGTTGATTTCCCCGAAGTTGGGGGCTATTTTCCAGTCCCGGAAACCCTAAACTAACTCCTTATGGCCTTGGTTTGCAGTGAAATGGACAAAGGAAAACTTTTTGAACGCTCATTTTTGAGGTTTTGGGCCGAAATATAGCCCCACTTCACTTTAAGACTGATAGAGTAGCCGAGACCGCTTTACGCGCATCGTGATTTTCACCAACTTCGGCTCGATTTCCCGGAACTTGGGGGATATTTTCCATTCCCGGGGACTCTAAACTAACTCCTGATCGCCGTGGTTTGCAGTAAAATTGACACAGCAGAACTTTTTGAACGCTGAGTTTGGAGCTTCTGGGCCGAAATATAGCCGCAGTTCACTTTAAGACTGATAGAGTAGTCGAGATCGCCTTGTGCGCACCGTGACTTTGACCCACTTCGCCTCGATTTCCCGGAACTTGCGGGATATTTTCCAGTCTTGGAGACTGTAAACTAACTCCCGATGGCCTTGGGTTGCAGTGAAATTGAGACAGCAAAACTCTTTGAACGCTCACTTTCGAGCTTCTGGCCCGAAATATAGCCCCACTCTACTTTAAGATTAAATTAGTAGCCGAGAGCGCCTTATGCGCATCGTGATTTTGACCAACTTCGGCTCCATTTTTTGAAACTTGGAGGATATTTTCCAGTCCCCGGGACTCTAAACTAACTCCTGATGGCCCTAGTGTTCAGTGAAATGGACACAGGTAAAAGAAGCGCACGTTCGGTGTCAAGCTTCTAGGCCGAAATATAGCCCCACTTCATTCTAAGACTGAACGAGTAGCCGACACCGCCTTACTTGCATCGTGATTTTGAGAAACTTTTGCTCAATTTGCCAGAACTTGGGGGATATTTTCCAGTCCCAGCGATTCTAAGGTAAATCCTGATGGCCTTAGTTTTCAGTGAAATGGACACAGATAAAAGGAGCGCACGCTCGGTTTCGAGCTTCTAGGACGAAATATAACCGCACTTCATTTTAAGACTGAAAGAGTAGACAAAATCGCCTTACGCGCATCGTGAGTTTTAGCAACTTTGGCTCGATATGGCGGAACTTGGGGGATATTTTCTAGTCCCGGGAACTCTAAACTAACTCATGCATGGCGTGGCGTGTGAATTTGCGTGCGCATAAAGGATGCGCAGAAACAATCAGCGCGATCGTCCTTAATACGTTTTGATCCTATGCACCAACGGAAGACGGATAATAACTTGGGTTGCAAACGTAGATGATTGTCTGGGTAATACACATCTTGATGCACTTAACACACGCGAGGATAAATCTATGTACAAGGACTCACTTTTAAATTTAATGTAAGTTATGCACGCGAGACTATATATATCTTTATATGATAATGGGATGAATGCGCGCTCTCTGATTGGTCAATCAGTTGTGGTTTATTGTGCCAGTAAATTCATGGAAATTTCGCGTGTCTTCTTAATTATTATATAAAAGCAATAGACCACAAGTTATTATGGTTTATAGGCTGATGAACCACTTGGGATGTTGGAAGAACACTCGAAGAATTCGTAAATCACTCGCCTGCGGCTCGTGATTTACGAATTTTTCTCGTGTTCTTTCGACATCCCGCGTGGTTTAGCAACCTATAAACCATAAAAACTTGTGGTCTATTGCTTAAATATTTCTACACACTTAGTTCACCCGAGGGTAGATATTAATGCTTTTATAAACGGCTTGCCCTTACCAAATTACACGCTTTGATAGCTTGTCCTGCCTAAGATTGGAAATATTCTGCCGACAGAATTTCGATCACTCCCGGAAATTTTTTTAAGAAATGATCGATGAAAATAATAAAAGTAGAGCTGTAACTCGCTCCGACAAGTTTGCACAAACCATGCACTCTCGGTCAAAACCTTGACGCTTTCGACGACAAAAACAGCACAAAATCGTATATATATTTTATATATATTACTTCCAAGAAAACCAGATGTTTTTTTTTTGGACGTTTAAGTTTCAGTGACTTAGGTTTTTATCTCATTTCAGACAAATTTCGGACCAAAATTTGGGACACTTTGCTGAAACATAGCTAACGCAAATTTACGCCTACAAAACACGAATTAGGATGAAACAACATTTTACATGCGTTTTACTGCACTTTCAAGGTTTACAGAAAACCGACGAGAAAATAACTCAAATTCTCTCGAGCCGTTATATATCTCAAGCAGTATATTTCGGCTAGAGTTCGCTCCATAAAGAAAACAAACAGCTTTGGAGCTACTTGAAAGCCAGTGTAAATATTTTGCATGATTATAAATCTGTTTTATTTTCAGAGGCCTTTTTAGTCCGAAACTAAGATCGTAAGAAGTTTTTTGCTTGTTGTTTAGAACATTTTTTACGGGTACTGTGGGCAAGCAGAATATTCCAACTTTGCAGGCAGAATTTAGTCAACGCTAGCATTGTTCAGAGAGCAGAAGAAACAGAATCCCGGTAATCATTCTGTGCAAACCCGTAAACATTATGTCATCAGAAAACAATTTTATGAACTCAAGACATAAAAAGTCACGATTTGTTTAGTACATTATAGTCTTTTCCAATCACAAATCGGGTGACAAGGCGTTAAATCGTCTCATCAAGTAAGTCAAAACATTACAAGAATACCTATAGGAAATATACCCAGATTTCTCTCGAATAGGGAACCTTAGTTCTGCCATGAAATCGTTTGTTTCGCGATGTTCTCTTTGCATTTTTTGTGGTAGCTTGCTTAAGCTCTCGACCAACGACGTTAAGCTCTTTTATTAAGAAAACGTCAGTTAAGATGGATCCATCCTAGGTGTCGTTAGGTTTCTAAACAGTCTTTGATATTAACTCTGTTTACCGGAGGTTCCATTCCGTACGAGAAGTTTCAGGCGTGTACACCTCTCTGTCGTTACATACCGATTAACTAAAAATGGCTTCTAAGGCCCGAAAACCTTCCGGGACTTTTGAGAAACAGCCCCCAAAAAATCGGAAAACTGGGAAAAACATTTTAATTAGAATATAGACGAGGCTACTCGAATTATGTCTGGTAATGTCTTATTTCTAACTTAATCTTAATCAGGTTGAAGATGAAGTCGATGATTCTGTTCAAGTTCATTATGGTGCCCTTGGTTATCTTGCATCTATCAAAAGGTTGGGAATTTCTAATTACTCTTAGCATAATGAATTTTAGAACTTTGAGCTCTGGCCGAACGTACTGAGGTCAGTGCAGTCTAAAGCAAGATCTGATAACCTATAGCTTTAGATATGGTATACCCACAGCACAGGCATTTTTAGGACCTCTTATTTGTCGAGATGTTTGTATACTAGAAGAGTTATGACCCTATTAAAGAAGCTGAAAATTGGAAGGTAAAATTAAATCATGATAGTTGTATTTTTCACGAGCTATGTCCTTGTTGCGTTTAGAAGAAACTGCCCGCCGGGAAGTATAGATAGTTCACAAATCGTGAACCATCCAAGTAAAATTTTGTTCCTACAAACAAATTGCTGGTTTTCAGTGTCACGCCATTCAAAATAGATCAAAATAAAAAAACCGTTCAATAGATAAGTTCCAGAATCTGGGAAATGAAAGAAGGTAAATGTACAAAGACTCTCGCCAAGTTTCTGTGTTCACAGCAATTTTTCTCATGCAAGATATGCGGAGAAATTCCGTACCCAAATTTATAGAGATTTGTATGGAGACGCCATGCTGGTGCCCATCCGTATGGGTACCAACATGGCGGCCGGAAACCAACAGAAACATCTGTCACTGTGTTTTCATTTCATTTTCATTTTCATTTTGCTACAAAAGCGTGAATTTATCCCTCGAGGAACTCTAAAACATTAAAATAATACTTTTTCTAAGACATGAACTGTTCAGATAGCCAAATTTCCCGAAATAAGTCACTTCTTTAACCATAATGACAGTTCTCTAGGCCGTCATGTAAATGCCGCGTCACGCAAAAGCTTAGAAATTCAAGCGTAGTGTATCACAAAACCGAGAACCCATTCGGAGAGAAAACAGTTTTTATGAATATTAGTTTTCAGCTGCTCTTATACATCATTAAAGTAAAATCTCAGGAAGATCACTAGTTTTGTAGTTTGAATTTTAGTGACGTCATGTGAAAACCAGCTATGTTTTAAAAAGGAAGGTTAAATTGCTGGTTTTCAGTGTCACGCCATTCAAAATAGATCAAAATAAAAATCAAAACCGTTCAATAGATAAAGTCTAGAATCTGAGAAAGGAAAGAAAGTAAATATGCAAAGACTCTAGCCAAGATTCAGGTCACAGCAGTTTTTCTTATGCAAGATATGCGGAGAAACCTTTTACCCAAATTTATAGAGATTTGTGTGGAGACACCAAGCTGGTGCCCATCCAGATGGGCACCAACATGGCGGCCGGAAACCAACAGAAACATCTGTTACTGAGTTTTGCTACAAAAGCGTGAATTTATCTCTCGAGGAACTCAAAAACATTAAAATAATACTTTTTCTAATACAAGAACTGTTCGGACAGCCAAATTACCCGAATTAAGTCACATTTTTAGCCAACAAGACAGCTCTCTCGGCCGTCATGTTAATGCCGCGTCATGCAAAAGCTCAGAAATTCAAGCGTAGTCTGTCACAAAACCAAGAACCCATTCGGAGCAAAAATCTGTATGAATATTAGTTTCCAGCTGCTCTTATACATCATGGAAGTAACATGTCAGGAGGATCAATAGTTTTGTAGTTTGAATTTTGGTGACGTCATGAGAAAACCGGCAATAATGGCACACGGTTATCACTTGAAGTTGATAAATGGTTAAATATTTCAGTTGCGGAAGGTAGCCGCCGCATCACTAGCACGAGGATAGGCTGCTACACATTCCATGACATAGGCGGAACATGGAACGAGGCCCGTAAGGCGTGTCTTGATATGGGAGCCCGGCTGGTTACCATGGAAACAACCGACGAGTGGAACAAAGTGAAGGACTACCTCATCGACAAAACTACGGAGACCGGTAGTTACACTCACTATTACATTGGACTCCGTAAAGAAAGTGGAACGTGGAAATGGACCGAGGCAGAATCGCCTGGTGTCACTGTGGCCACAGATGACAGCCGCTGGCAGAAAGACGAGCCTAATAACGACCCCCGCGAAGATTGTGCTGAAATCAATTCTTTCTATCGAAATGAATACGGGCATTTTAATAATGTCGAGTGCAATTTTAATTATTATGAGGCTACAGGTAACACAGCACCACGTGGGTACATTTGTGAAGATCTGTAAAGAATCAAGATTGTTATCTTCTTTGAATGTGAAATAAATCAACGGATTTACTGCTGAGTAGCTATCGGTAGTGAATAAGTTGTAATTTAAAATTACAAATGATGCCGTGCGCTGTAATAAAAGAATTAAGTTCGAGCCAAGTCCTAGAAAGCAACTCTTAAAAAAATCACATAAAAACCTAAAAGCCCTGAAAATGGCAACAACAACAACAACAACTTTTATTTATGCCAAAAAATGAAAGAAGAATACACAATTCTACGAAAAGCGAATCCCCAAGAATCTTCGTCATTATTTTACAAGACCTCAAAAAACTGGACAACAATTAAACTTTCGTTGTAACCCGTTTAATAAGTTTTGATGCTACAATAAGAAGGAATATAATACACTGTTCTCACTTAAGGGCCAGGTTAAGGTGGCTCAAAACAGTTTCCAGCACTTAGATTTTGATGGGTCGTTATAACCACTCTATAATTAACACTTGATGCTACAATCATGGTATCAAAAACCTGCCCAACCATTGTTGAACACGTTGTTATCATTTTCGTAACACAATAGGTCACCATAGCAACAGGACGACCAGCTAAAAATACCCTTAATTACAGCTTTGGGGGCTTATAATGCAAAAATGGCAACGTGAATTTTTTTTTATATTATCAACATTTGACAAGCATGATAAGACGCAACTTTTGGCAAAGTTTAAAAAAATGCTGTAGGTGGGGTGCAGAGCCACCTTAAATTTTCGAAGAGTTAAGGTGGCTCTGAACCCTACCTAAATCTAAACCTGAAGAAGGCTGGTCACGTTGTATCAGCCTTGCAGTAGTCTTTGACTTCTCATCGTTTTATTTATCAAGTTTGGCTGATTAGATCTCCTGTGAGATCCAACGTTCAGTCAAGCAGGATCTTCATTCACGGCTTTGCAATTTATTTAGTTCTTCATCGTTCTTCATCATATAGTAGGCTCGATTACCAGCCACTTTTCGGAAAAGGAGCCCGCGTGCCTCTCCGGAGCCGACACGAGATCGAGGCTACGTATATAGTAGCCATTGTTCTCGCTTTAATCAAAGTAATTTCCACAGCGGCGCCCAACTGATCGTTTCGGTAAATTATCTGTTTGGAAGGCTTTTAATTCTCTCCGATTTTCGAAAGAGAATTGTCACATCGAACTTTCGTGATATAAGAAATTTAATGTCTGTTGTTTTCGAATTGATAAAAATGTTATTTTTGGGTACCAGAAATTTTCGGAAAGGCAATAAGACCGAAAGTTTTCGGGAAACGAACATTAAAGCCCTAGTAAATCCGAGAAGAATCAATTTCCAACAAATAAAATTTTGGAGCGTAGCCTAAAATTAAAAGACAGAGCTTTAAAAGTACTCCAGATAGCCTGAAACAGCGTTTCAAAGCATTTGAGAGAAAACCGGCCTTGGCTGTCCCTGTTTCTTCTTTACATACCACCGTAGTTGTTCGTAGTACTGAATTTGAACACGTGATGTTTCGATTTGTTGCTTGAGACCATGCCAAACTACCGGACATGACATCTCAGTTCCATGCAGAGGTGATATAAGTGTTCAAATGCACGTAAAATAATTGGATATAAAGAAGATAAAAATCCTTTTACAATTCTCTAATACGAATTTTTTAATTAATTAATTAATTAATTAATTGAGAATAAAAAGCAGCGATATTAAAGAATGGCGTTTCGACGGTTCCATGCCATCATTCTCAAATTCAAATAAAATAAACTGTGAGTCAGTTCATTATATAGTTAATGTACGTGTGAAGGTCTCAGTGCATATGATTAAGAGATAAAAATAATCGATGAATAAAAATAAAAATACCAAGCGTGGTGCTTTGAACTGTCAAATAAAAAGTTTTGCTTTAATGGAGTCAGATTGAGTGTTAAGTGTTGGTTTTTTTGTTTGTGAAGAAGAGCATTTCATAAATTAAACATTCCAGTTTCCGACGGCATTTCCTGAGGATTGTAAATTGGTCACGGAGATCTTTGCTCCTCAGACTGTGTACGTCCCGCAGGTGTTTACCAATGACAGAATGCTTATGCTCATTAATGCGCTGAAAAGGTGTCGGCATGTATAGCCCACATAATCAGCGTCGCACAGATCACATTTGTATTCATAAACAACGCATTTTTCGTTAACAAGAGATGGTTTGGGTTCCGTCACTTTGATCTCATCAGCAATTTATTTGCTCGTAAACACTGGGCGCAAGTCGCTGTTAATTTTCTAACAAGCCCCTTCGGATTATTCTCCCCTTTAAAGATCAGCGATCAGCCGACTTAGTAGAAAACAGCTCTCCGATCTTGCGAAGAAAATTTAGATCGTTGAGACTTGCATGGACCGGATACCCCGACTCTTGACCGCGGGCGACCGTAATTGCTGGACTGTGCCATATCATTTTTTCAGAAAATTGGGGCGCTTAAACTTTCTCCTAAGATGCAATTACGATACAAAGCATCTCCCACAATTGCCAATCTTTTACAGGAATATACTCGAATTCTTCAAAGAATTAAAAACAATGTATGGGTACGATCAAGGAAGCGATTTAGTTTTATTTAATAACAGAGAAATTCTCGTGGATAACATATCTGTGTATCTCAGTAACTGGGTACAAAAAGATGTTATTTCGATTAAGGACCTGTTTAAAGATGATGGAAGTTACCTTTCATTCCAAGAATTTTCTAACAAATTTGCATGCAAAACTAATTTCCTCCAATATTACCAGATCGTTAGTACCATACCGAATCAATTGCTATTGAAAGCGAGACAAGTAGATTCGGTAACAAAGAATTCTTTACAAGCAATGACCACTTTTTTTATTTTAATAACAATCTCGGAATCAATCTAGACAAAGCGAAATCACGAGACTTCTACCAACTGCTCATTGACAAAACCCACACTGGGGGCCACACTGGTCCCAAAAGATGGAGTGAAAACCTGTCCTTAAATGAAGATCACAAGGGAAAGATTTTCAAGTCTCTGAGAACAGTATGCAAGGAAACGAAGCTAAGAGAATTTCATTGTAAGTTTATTCATAGAACTGTGGTGACAAAGGGAGAACTATTCAAATATGGGATTAAACCGGACGATGAATGCTGTTTCTGTAGGGGAAAGGACTCCATCGACCATACCTTCGTTCACTGCTCCTTCACTAAGTCATTCGTACAAAAAGTAACACTTTGGTTCAATAAAACAAACAATTCTCAAATCTCTCCAACTACTGAGGAGCTGATATTCGGCATCATTACTAATTCGCCCGGAAATAACTCGATAAAGAAATTTAATTACACAACACTATTCATGCGCTACTATATCTATAGTAGCAAATTAAACAACAAGCCTATTTCTCATCACGATTTTATAGATGCTGTACAACAAAGAAACAAAGATACATGTTTGAAAATTACTTTAATTAAACAGGAACTGGAAAGCGCACCTTCTTTAGTTATTATCTCTCCCATTTCTAAAATATGAATATGCAAAATAGAAAAATTAGTTTTCAGTACTACTTGTACCCGTAGCCAGCTTAACAAAAAAAAAAAAAAAAAAAAAAAAAAACAAAAAAAAAAAAATGCAA
>Ga0126338_10002671_pt1 | contig 12315 bp, 4 predicted proteins | sample OrbCmetagenome_2_FD_92529 | JGI IMG/M metagenome (GOLD analysis project Ga0126338, IMG submission 92529) | Coral microbial communities from Petempiche,Puerto Morelos, Mexico - Orbicella C C metagenome | ecosystem: Host-associated > Invertebrates > Cnidaria > Coral | place: Petempiche,Puerto... | reverse complement strand
TTTTATTATATTTTTTTTTTTTTTTTTTTTTTTTTTTTTTTTTTTTTTTTTTTTTTTTTTTTTTCATTTTCTCTCATTCTGCCTTTGTTTGTCGCATAACAGATGACGTCAGAACAATTTGATGGGAATTTTTGCCCGACCACTTGCCAATTGAAATGCTTGGTTTTTCGTTTGACGTCCTCGGCTGAACTCTTTGCTCTGCGATTGCTTTGTTTTAACAAGGAGACGTCTCGCGTTTTTATTCATGTTTACCTTGTCATTCAACGCGAAAGAACTTTGTTTACGGTTTCGAAGTCCCAAGAGGTTACTCCGGGCTGTAGCGTTTTAGTTACCATATTTTAAGTAAGATATTCATTGTTTGACCTGACTTCGTGATCGATGCTAAAATCTGGAAGAGAAGCGAAAAAAGAGGCAATAGATCTTGCTTCCAATAAAATCTTGATTCGATTCAAGAAAATTAGGCTTTTCCTAAGCTCTGAACAATACGCGACGGCAGCAGGTTGCATCCTCTCGACATCATGTATGTCTCATTTGCTGCTTTTTAAACGCAAATCAAGCGTTATGAAATTTCGTCGTGTATTGTAAGTTTTTACATAGTTTTATTAAACGCTTAACTCTCACTTAGTTGTAGTCGGCAGGATGCCTCGCACAATAGGAAGTGTCACAAACCTTGTATCGAGTGATTGTTTTTTCATGCTCGCTCGTGATTGGTTCGTTGGCTGCCTAAAAATGGCTATAAGCCGGGCGACTTGTAAGAAACGTGTGCCCACGAAACCATTAGTTAGATTTAAAGCCTTTCACGAGCCTCAAGTCTCCCGAAGGAAAATCTTAATCGTTAACAGATGGAGAGCCCGATCTCATTCCGTGAAAGCCAGACACAAATCACAAGCCAGTTTCATTACGCCTCGGCGGAGCATCATGACAAGAACTTGAAACGAAAGCGAAGGAGGAAATCCCCAACGCAGCAAATCGCGCAACGACATGCTGCAAACCTGCGCGAGCGGAAACGCATGCAGAGCATAAACGAAGCGTTCGAGGGACTTCGGCATCACATACCGACTCTACCTTACGAGAAGAGACTTTCTAAAGTCGACACATTGCGGCTTGCTATCGGTTATATTGGTTTTCTCACGGAAATGATCAGTTCGGACATGAGCCACAGCCAAGCACTACAGCCAACATCTTCAGAACAACCGCGAAAAGTCATGATCTGCCATAGGGGCTTCGGTAAGTGTGAGCGATTTTCATCTGAATACGTCGCTTTAGTATGTAGTTTGCGCGCATCTGGGAAGTTCTCACATACATGTAGGGCTGATAGCTAATAAATAAAGACGTTTTGGTAATGTTTTTGCATTTTATAAGCTGCAAATTGAGGGAAATCTTGTAATTTTCTTGCGCCAAATTCCCGTAAAGCAAACATATGTTTTCCCTAAAGCCGTGCAGTGCGAACGAGGAAAAATCCACACACATTTTTTCAAGATCATTTCTTTTATTTATGTTTTCATGTTTGCTCATTTTTTCTTCTTGTTGTTTTACCTTCTGGCAGGTACTCAAGAATACGGTCTTCCTCCATTAACAGGGCATTCCTTATCATGGACAGACTCGAAGAAGCCAAAATTACCCTCCAGTATAATGAAGGCAAAAATCTGGACCCCCGAAGACCCTAGAATTCATAACAATTCAATGTATCCCTCGCCATTGTAAGTTTAAGGAAATGTTGTTCAATTAAACTGTACGTCAAAGCAGGGAAAAATTGGACTTTAATTGTATTTTAGCAGAGGTAGAATTATTTTTTAATTATAACTAGTGGACGAGAAAAACATGAATGTAACATATTTGAATGCTCGAACGAAGTTTTAACTTTCTTCTAAAAAATGCTATTCTACAGACCAATGCTGTCAAGTCGCCTCGATCTTCTGTCGAGAAAGAATGCGAATGAAACCTGTTTCAACGGCGTTCGGTTTCTGTAAAAACATATTTTGTAAATTTTTGCTCCAAGCTAAGCACATTGAGAGTTTGTATATTAAAAGACATTGAATTCGTTACTGCCTGTTGGTTTTAATTGTTGGGAATTCTAAGTGGTATAATCTCTTTGATAAGTAAATTTATGAAAAAATATAATTCGTTGTGGGGATAAACGCTCAGTCTTTTATTACATTGGGGTTTAACAAAAGAGTGAATGTGCTAGTTCTGCGCGGGAGACTTCATTTGCATAAACTGCTTGACTTTTCGTAGTTTCAGGATTCTTTGGAAATTAAAAATTAATGAGGTGCATAAAACGTGATCCGCTCGAAAACGGGTCGCGTTCTCTTCCGTTGATCTCAATTAAGACTCAATCTACAAAACGCTTGTGTAATCTCGTTGAAGGGTTCACCTAACGGGAGTTCAACTTTGTCTTGTGTGCCCCTCGTGTGTTGAACAACGTTATCAGATTTCTAAAGACTCCTGTGGAATCGATCTGTAATCTTGTTTCCCAGGAGGTCTATTGGGTACTGCAGACCTCACGGCACCAACAGACGAAACACTCAGGTTAACTTGTCGGGTTTCCTAAGAGAAAACGTGGGTCTGTACCAATGAACACTTGATCTTATCGATTAGTCATGTCTACCCACACGTGCAGACGTGTTTGCTCTTCTATGGGTTAGAACGAAAACATTTGTGCAGTGAGGTATTTAAGGGGTGTCACACCCTCTGAGCTGCGGGAAATCGCAACCTAAGCGGCTTTGTTCTGCAGAGGTGCCTCACATAAGCATTCCTAAGTGGGATGGGCTCACTAAATGATCTTGGGGTGTTTGGTGTAAGGTACAATTCAAGTAACAGGTTGATAAATGTCATATACACTGCCCAAGATCCCCAGGTATGGCATTTATTACACTAACTGCGCGAGACAAACGAGTTTTTAATCCATTGGTGTGAATATCAACCACGAGTCTTGATACTTGTATTTGCACGAGGCCTCAACGTGTTATTCGCTTTATCAGGGAGATATAGTTAAATGATATTGGTACACACATCTACTGTGGAGGATTAAAGCTATAATGGACGAAGTAATTGCTTGTGTCGGTTCTGGCCTATCAATACAAAATGCTGTCCCCGTTGCTGAGACTAAGAGCCATATTTCTATCACAGCTGCGGGGAAAGTATTGTTTAGAGGACAACAGGCAGCTGCGAGGAGCCATTTCCAAGAGCTGCCCCATTTAAAAGAAAGAAGACAGGTATTATGTGTGGACACGTTCGAAGATTTACACAATTGGTTGCAACCTGCGTGCTGGTGAATAGCTCTTTTTTTTTCATTAAGACACTGGTCGATATCTACCCTGTGGAGACGAGAGCTGATTGGCGGAAAACACGACACATGAGTTTTGTATAGCCCGCCCTGAATTAAGCAGACCCTGAACCAAGATCAATTATTTGACTCTTTCAGATCTTTGTTTCAATTGTCAACGTCTCCTTGCGTATTCAACCGCTGCATGCAATCGCTTACTTGCTAGATTTCCATGTCAGTAGAGTCTAGGAAGTGAAGATACAAACTCATTTACGATGCAGTCCCCTCAGATAACCCCCATTGTCTCCAAGAACGAGCGTGAATTTCAAGAGCGGAGTCTGCTCTCAACTTGTATCTTTTATTAAAGGTGTTACCCACGCCATGCAGTGAATTAGATTTTTCTTTTGTTTGTAGAGATTTAAATAGGAGAAGCAGATGTTTCTTGGGCTTAAAAATAAATCATGAATGAATAATCAGGGAGTTATCATTCACTAGCTGCCTTTGGAGGGAGCTGGCAAATTTTCTATCCCCACAAAGGCCCCCTTTTTCGTCCTGGTATCTCCCTTCCCCTTCCGGCAACCAAACAGCAGCAAAATATTGGATATTTCGGCAAAAAATTGTTTGTGATGTGAAATATATTAATTAACGATGGATAGAGAGAGTATTGTTTTGTCGTAATGTCAACACATTTGACTGTGTCTTGTAAAAAGCTTTTAAAAGTTGCCAAAAAACACAAGATACCTAGCACGTTGAGCGTTAGTAATTATGTAAACAGGCAAATTTTATCATTACTGCGATAAAGCAAGTCATAATAAACTTTCTTTTACAAATGGCACTTTCGGAGCCGAGTGAATATTGCACGAGCGCTGAGTTACAAAAACGAAAAACGCTAAAAACTTAACAAAAAATGCGGCAAATTTATGCAAAAAAGAGGGTTTTTTTCATGTTTTATTCAAATTGATCTAATGACTGAAATTCAAGTGCCTTAAGAAACTTTTTTAAATTATAAAAGGTAGCTCCCGTTAGATGTCAAAGTTTCAGCGAAAGCAGAAAAGTGCGGATTGCAGTGAAAAACTACTTCGGTGTTAAGTTTAAAGTTCTGCGCATGCGTTATGGGGATAAAACAGATTGAAATCACACATAACCGCAAATGACAGGCATTTTAGCGTGAAATTGACCACGAATGTTCATCTTTTCCAGGTGTGCTGGGCATTTTCCGTTTTCCCAGCTAGTTTTCCTCGCTGCCAGCGCGACTAGCCTTCTCTTTCAGGGAAATCGAAGACTGCTTCGGCCTTTCTCTACCAAATATGAATATTTAATTAACTGCAGTTGTGTAGACACAATCGTATCGTAATCACACTTTGCGGTTATTTGCTGTAAAAGTTCTTGAAATTAAACCTACACGTGAAATTCTGTGGGCGTTGGAAAGTCGATAGGTGGTGTAAATCCCCGTAGAACCCTCTTGGATCATCTCTACTCATAAGCGGCTTAGAATTTCGCGATTAAAACCTCAAATTTGTCGTTTACTCACGCGAAATGTGCTTCGCCAACGGGCAATCTCGAGACTTTTTCAAGATATCTACAGCTTTCATATTTCATAGCAAATGAAACACTCTAATAAAGTACACCGCAAATGAGTTCTTAGCTAAGCCTAATTTCGCTCGTTTTCGCTTAAAAGTTAACTTAAGCTTCCTTTTGAAGTAAACACACTCGCGTGCGTTCAGGTTTTGCATTTCAGGACATGAACGTTTCAAAGATTGTTAAAACCAACGTCAAAACAAAGTCGACAGTACAATTAGAAGAGTTTAGTTATGGCAATTCGCAAAACGTAATCACTTTAACTGCTTGGATCGTGCCAGAATTGAACAACACGTGCTGGAAATCTTAGCTTTTAAAAAGCTGTTGTTTTCAATGTTAAAATGCATACAAATTATTCCATTATTTTCCCATTCGGGGCCAAAGGTGACTGCTATTCTATAAGCTCTTATTTTGATCAATGGGATCTGTCTGGAAAAAATCGTCCTCCTTTCGGAAAATAACCGGAATGGTTGCCACAGTCGTTTAAAATCTATTGAATAGTTGCGAAAAACATGTACATGTAATTTTTATTTAGCTCATCACCGTTCATTTATCACGCAAGTAATTTCTTCATGGTCCGAAAGCGCTGTCAAAATTCACTTAAACAGTTGTATAACTGCTCTTCTATATTGCTTCAATACACAAGTGTTACTTAACATCTTCGTTCAAAACAATGCCATATTAAAGAAATGAAGTTTCCTGCGGCGGCAGTATACAGGTTATTTTCTCCACCGGACGTACTTCACACCAAACAATAATTAAAACTCTCAGGAAAATAGTTAAATAATTTACCGACTTTACAATGAGCGTATCAAACTTTCCGATAAGAACCGCAAAAAGGTGACTTCATTAAACGGAACAATAGAAAACACTACGGTGATAATATTTCGAGCTCTATTAAAAAGAAAAATCTTTAAAATGCTTGTTTTATTTTTGCGGACAATTTCAGGGAGAGAAAAATATACTGCAATCAGATATTGGTGGCGTGGAGGGCCGAAAAACTTGTTTACTCGCTCCGGAAGGCAATATTAATGATTTGTGTTTCGCTTTTCTAAGAGTAAAAATAAAAGCCTATATTCCGTGAAAATAAAACTATAATTCGGGAAATTTGAAAAAAAGTAATACTTGTAATAACGTGACGATAATAAGCTTCTTAAATTGCCGAAAAAAAATTTCCGTAATAGATGTGCCTCTATATAATTGGGTTTCAGCTAAATGGAAAATAGTATTGATCTAAATTGATAACTTGTTTCTGGTATCTAAATATAACTGACATGGAAGAAGAAGGAGTGCGGCCTGTTAAAGTCGAACACAGCACCTCTTGGGTAAAGAAATTGATAGAAAAGAAGTCAACACATTTGCAAAATTTGTTTTAAAATCCGAGCCACTAAAATCAAACACAAAAGCTATTCACAGACAACTTAAATCATTATGTATCGCTTGTGTCCGGTTAACCTGCTTAGTCTTTCATTTAAATGGCTTCCACCTTTTTCGTTTTTCGTTTCTTTTTAAGATAAAATCTTGGCTGTTTCAAGGTGTTTAGGGCAGCCTTGTCTCGCTTACGCTTCCGAGCGAGAAAGCATACAATATATTAACATGGTGTCGTGCTTTTCTTTTGTCTAATCTTTCTGTACAGAGTATGATACAAATGCACAAGATATGCTAATGAGGTTTTAACTGCTACATACATAATAATGACACGATCCCTTCCATTATTAAGCTCAATTAATGCATTCTTCGTTAATAATTGTTTGTTTAGTTTTGACTACAGCTGCCTGAAAACAGCTCTTACCGTGGGAAAGGAACATATGGACAAGTCATTTCTTCGCCCACAACAGAATAGAGAAAATTTCAATTTATTTTGGTGTGATACTTGAGCGCAAAACAAGCAGAAACAGCTTCCTAATGTTGTGCATTTCTCGAGGAATAAATTAACCAATCTAAGACTCACCTGAATAAACGATTTACCATTTAATGAATTTCGCGTAAATTGTTTTACAAAATAGAGGAACATGCTATACTTTTGGAAGCGAAGCGAACTAAATCTCTTTGCAAGGGCGAAACATACAATTATTATCATAAGTACATATCACTCTGAGCCACAGCATGTGCTGTAAAATGGCAAACCGTGCGATTGAAACTGAGAAAAAAATACGGTTTTTTCTTTCAGCTTCGCTGGAGAGAGTATTCATTTTGAAAAAAATGACAAATGAGTTGCCCTGTGTGATTTTCAAAAAGTCTGTTTTTTTGATTTTTAATTTCATATTACACAAGTGTCAAACACACTATTGTTTCATTACCCGATCGAGGGAAAGTCTAAAAGTTGTCCCTTTTTTGTTAGCGGACATAGTTTGGTTTCGGGCCAACACAAATTTCATTTTCGCTAAATTTAAAGGAGAAACAATTCAGAGCTTTAGCGGTTGATTTATTAGAGTTGAGCGATATTGATTAAAAATATTTACTTTCAGTGTCGGGCGTTTCGCGAGGCTCGCTGCAAATTTGCTTTTCAATTAACCTTCCTGTAAACTTTCTACAGCGAATACTGACCGATTAGCATTTCAATCTATTTGCATTTTAGTGATTAAAACTTGGTCCGAAGTCAAAAGGATCTTTAGATCTTTTAGATAGCTGACAATACGATTACTTAGTTCACTTCCTATCTCGTCGAAAGGCTTGGCTAATGGCGAAGAAATTAAAAATTAATGAGAACTTCAAGAGCCGACGGAAACGGCGATGAAGATGTATCAAAGAAACGACGAACTCGGTTAATTGTGCTTTCTTTTTTCTTTAAAAGATCTCGGACGAAATTTGTTTTTCGGTGGAAAGTGGTTTATGGCGTCAACTGTTTTAAAATTTTTAAGAAGGCAGAAAAAAGTACCCCTTCTTCTTCTTTTCTTGTAAATTTTCAAACACGCAAATTTGACTTTGTCTGGATCTGTTTACCATTCGATTTGTTAACGGCAAATAACTTTAAAAGTGTGAAATCTGTGAAATTTTAAATCAAACCTGACTAACTTCAAGCTCTATTTGAAGCTTTCACGAACTAGATCACCTCCCCTATATGAAGTCAGTTGGTTTTTCAATAACATTTGCCTTGCCAAAATCTTGTCTAGCTTCCGAAATAAAATACGGTTGAAACCCTTCGTCCTAAGATCTGTCGTTTGCTAAAAATCGTCGTACTCTTTTACCCTTTACACTTTGACGTTGCTGGAATATTTGATCTAGTGTTAGGACGCCGTTTTTTTTTCCTTATAAATATATATAGCGACGTTTCGACGGAATTCTTCGCTAACATTACTGAAACGAAGATGGCTTGTCAAATATACATGAAATCGAGCTTTCTAGCCGTCGTCAAGCGTTTGTGAATCTCTAGCTATCAACAAAAAAACTAAGTTACAGGATAAACTTGCCTGTTCATAAAGCTAACACGTTTTCGTCGCTTTTACTTGAGGAGACACCAGTTAAATTGTTAAAGTTCGCTTTCGGTCCTTAACCAAAGCCGGCCTAGGAAACTCGATTTTAAAAGTGGAATTTTTCATGCCCGAAGCTACACTAATATCAATTATATTTCAATTTTTCTCAGGTAATTTTTCTTTTTACCGTAGTGTTCAATATAGCAGAATTTTCTTCTAGGAGATAGTGTCAGCGATTTGGAATTTTAATTGCGGCTTCATCTCCAGTTTTTGGCTTTTCCCGGCTTTAAGCACGAAACTCAACTAGTTTCACACTGCTGAATTTGCTTAAAGTAGTCATAAAAATATCGTCCTATGAAATCTTACAAGCGACTTCAAATGAGATCAGTATTCTTTGCTATAGAAGGTACATGAAATTTGTCCATCTCGTGAGAGCTGACGTGCGTATGTGAAGTGTTAACGATATGCTATTCAGCTTAGAAAAAGCTCGATTCCCTGAAACACAGGCTGGTTTTCGGAAATCACTTTTGAGAGCTCAATACAGACAAGTAAATCACCAATAACCTGAGGTGAGTCTTAAAAGTCTAATTTGCGCTCATGGAAACCGCACAGAAAGGAGGTACGATCTAGAACTGCTTTTCGAAGATTTTCTGTTAATTAAAATCGCGAGGGTCTACCTTTACCATAGAAATCAAATTCGTGGCCACGTAATTGCGTTTCCGCGTTCATCGATACGTTATTTACTTTCGCTTCTTGCAGACTGTTTTTTCAGCTTTCAATTTGAGGTTCCCTAAATTTGGAGTACGTGCGACTCGAACAATAATCCGGCTGCTTCATGAAAACCAAATTAACTTATGATGAATTTCTTTCTAGGAAACGTATTTTTCGACAAGGAATTTATGTGTGGCCGTTGTTAGTGCATTCGAGCTGTTCTTCGACTTAACAGCTGTAACTTTTAGAAAAGTTCGCAAATTGGAAAATTATAGACCGTAAACTAAATCGCGTTCTTGTATGATGAAATAGACCCGTTTCGAATGGAGTCCTCGCTGCGAAGAACAGTGGCTAATTTAAACTTAACATTTAATTTCAGGTGGTTGGATCACTTTAATTGTGTCTTTCCGTTTCGCTTGTGGTAGCGATGTTGAAGTAAAAACAATACTAAAATAAAAACAGTAATACGTCATTCTGTGATACGAAGTGATCTCTCTGAGAAATGACTAAGTGCACGAAGGCTTTGATTCAAACGCCACAAATAAATGATACAGTGACGATGTACTAGCGAGCTGCGTGAACTAAAATAAAGATGAAAAATATGAAAAATAGTACGCAAGAGGATATCTAATAAGTGAAAAATTGCAATCACTGCTGATAAAGATTGAGTTAAGTCTTCGTATCTAATCAACTGACTTCTGTAATAATTTTACCACTGTTTGACACGGTGGATAAACTTGCCTTCTCAAATGAGCTTCGACGTAGTGAATGAATACGACATTGAAGAGCTTGCCTTCTCCGAGACGGAATCTAATCTGAAAACTAACTTGGGTAAATTGAAGCAGTATACCGTTAATAGCGCTGAGGACGAATGTTCGAAAAAGTAAATGTAGACATTAAACTTTGGAAGGATCGAAGGAAAGAAACAATAATAATAAAACAGGCGTTGAAAACGTATACAAACCTTGGAGGCACAAAGTATAAAGTGGCTGACAAGAACACGTCAAACTGCTAGTGAGCGCGTCCAACGAACATTTGATCGCAAATGAGACTCTGTTGATTTCATGCGCTTTTTATCTACGCCTTGAATCAGGCAGGCCGTGAGAATTTTCAGGGACAAACTTAGAGCGAACATAGTGTCTTTTTCTCACGGACTGTTAGAAATTATTATGGAAAATCATTAAAATCCTTTTAAACAAACAACCCATGGGTTCCATCTGTCCAGATCTTTAAGCTTCGGTTTGACTTGGAACATCCGTCAAAAGCGAATTTCTCTCCTCTATAACTGATTATTTCTCTTAAAACTTTTTGGTAACCGCAGTTTGGACAACCCGGCTAAAGGGGATTTATTTCTTGTAGCAAATACTTTCCAGTCAGTCATGACGGCATCGGGTTGCGCCTTCAAAGAGAAATTAAAATTCAAACTTTGTAAATCTCAAAAACTTTCTCGCGGCCGGATTTTCAGGGATAAGCGACATTAGCCTATTCATCAAGATAAATTGCTTTTTAATTGATTTTTGTCCCCAAGCGATCGCCTGCGTATGGAAAACTAAAGAAAAACAACATATGTACATTTAGGAACGATATTTCAGCCTTCGGAGATTTTAAATAAAACATTGCAATCAAAACAAGACTTTGTTGACTCGGTCGACAAATCAAAATATCAAAATTCACCTGTGCAAACTGCATAATTATTTTATCAGTGTTTCACTGCTGTTGAACAAAACTACACATGCACTGCCGGTATACCAGAAAACCAACCGAAGAAACTTTAAAAAATAACGATTTCGAATTTTGAGATGTGTTGGTTTTCGCCGCTTAGAGACTTGCTTCATTTAATTGGCTTTGAAGTTTCTACCAATCATTATAGCTCATTTGTAATGTGTCAAGTTTTACCAAGCACATTAAATAAAGCTGTGTGTGTTTTTCTTAATTAAGGCACGTTACTAGATATAGTTGATTATTTATATTTCTATCGTTTTGCACTTTTTGAAGTCTTGGACCAAATTATCAACCTCGTCGGGTTTTTTTTATTGTTATTATCCGTCCATTTGCCGAAATCGCAAATCTAATTCTTGGAAAACCGGAAAGTATTCAAGAACATTAGGGACTTCTCATGTAAAGATTCGTAATCTCAGGAAGAGAAAAGTTTAAAATCAAAATAAAGATCAGCTAAAATCGATTTTTTTCACGTGGTCACTCAAGAGATCTGTATTTCGCTTCGTTCCTACTTTCTTTAGCTAAGCAGAGGAACACAACACTTCCCCTTGAAGCAATAACGACCAGTCGTCCCCATAATTGTTCTGGGTCCGTTCAGCTGTTTCGTATCAAGTTACCATCACAAATCGTTGCACTTGGCTTTGAGATGATAAAAATGCAACAAAAGAGTTCATTGAAGACCTTGAAATTGCGTGGCATGATGTTTTCTTAGCTGACCTCCTTCTTTTCCAGAATTTGTAATTTCTCTTTCGACCCGTGCCTTCATACTAAAAGGAAAAAAAAATGTGTTAACTGTAAATGTGTAAATCGCGTCGCAAAATTCCCGTCAACTGATTTCAGGTAATGAATTAAAAGACCTTGAAAACAAGCTTAAGAAATCTTACTCTGGGGGTAATCATGATCTTTTTCAGGCAAACAAAATTCCAAAATTTTTGTTCTTGCGTGTTTTGTTTCGGTTGTCACAACCAAGTTGTAATTGTGCCATTAATAAAGCAGTTACTTGGATCCCTTGATCCTGAGAAGCGAAGAGTTTTGGTTAACTGGTAATCTTAACGGATGGCGTTAGCATGTGCTCTTGATAGTATTTATAGAGAGGTTCAAGACCATAGTTCTCTGAGCCTGGAAGTTTTGAAATTTCAATCCTCGCGCAAGGTAGACACTTTTAAGTGTTTGCTGGCCTGTGTGCATGCTTCACCTGTTTTCCTTTAATCGTCTTAAATAGTGGAGCGTATTGTGGACGGAAAACATTGATACGTTTTCAGAGTGAGACCTCTATTTTCAAATTCCTCCGCGTGGCGTTCGCCGACTGTTACGGGCGTTCCCGCGCATCAACACAATACGATCACGTTGATTCCTTAAATGTGTGCCTTGTGCGCGACGCTTTATAGAATTTTCGCTATCTGTAATACTGACGCATGGACGACAAAAAGGTTGTTCAAGATAACATTAAGCTTTACTACTAGGGACGCTGACTTAGCAAAAAGCGATTTACGAAAGGGTCCGCTTAAAGAAAAGTTCTACTGACTATGTAATCTAAAAATTAGGAACTAAAAATTTCCAATAGTATCGTACAAGTCTACTCGGGAGTGAGTGATGTATCCAACAATTATTTATACTCCACTTTGAATT
>Ga0126338_10002670_pt1 | contig 12316 bp, 7 predicted proteins | sample OrbCmetagenome_2_FD_92529 | JGI IMG/M metagenome (GOLD analysis project Ga0126338, IMG submission 92529) | Coral microbial communities from Petempiche,Puerto Morelos, Mexico - Orbicella C C metagenome | ecosystem: Host-associated > Invertebrates > Cnidaria > Coral | place: Petempiche,Puerto... | reverse complement strand
TTTGGTTACCCCTTATAGAATCAAACAAATAGTAGTTCTAATGAAAACTTGAAAAAATCCTTTACGGTAAATAGGAAGCAATAAATCGAAATGATCTCGCGCCTATGCCTTGAATTAGTTCCATTCATCACTACCTTTATAGAAAACTATTTCAAAGCAGGACGTTTCACTTTCAATCTAACCGTGTCATTTACATTTATTAAATTCATTGTTAACGTTTATATTAAAATTCCATTTTAGTTGCACAGTGTATAAAATTTTTTTTGCCTTATAGATTTTTTTTAATTTCCCTGTACAAGCTCGTAAACGATATCTGAGCCCAGACTGTATCCATCAGACAATGAGCCTTATTATTACAGCTGTATTGTGAGGGCGTGGCTTCGAATCTTGTCCGGCGAAGTATCGGAGTTTTCCTGAGCGTTTTTTTGTCACGGAAAGAGTGTTTTTCGTGACTACGGAAAGTTACAGAAGAGTCCAGTCTTCATAGTTTTCGTGACTGAATACTGATCACTCACTAACTATAGAGAGGGTCTGAATGGGGTTAACCGACTAGCGACAAAGGGCGAAAAATATTACTGACTGCCGACAAAACCAGGAAAAAATTACCGACTAGCAACTAAACAATTAACTGAGATTTATCGACAACCGTCAAAGGTCGAAAATTTTAGCCGAGAACCGACAAAGTAATGAAATTTTAACCGACATTCGACATGTGGACCCCCACCCCCCATTCAGACCCTCAACTACGACTACTACGCCTGCAAGATGTAAAGAAAATTCATCGAGCCCGAGGTCAACCGAAGTATCCCGAAGGATCTCGTCGGTTCGGCTGCATCTGTCCTCGTTTTGCTGGTGAAGTATTTGGAGGTCGGTTTTGTTTTGGAGGTGAAGCAGGACCTTTATTTCTAATTCACTCTTATCATTCAGGTTCATGGCCTAAAACCTGATAACACACAATTTTGGCCTTTATTGCTTTTCACGCGGCTTTAATCCGCTAAACGTTTCTCAGCGCTTTCTACTTTCTTTAACTTTTGCCGCCCTTTCCACCTGTTGCAAGTTTTACCGCCCTTTCCACCTGTCGCAAGTTTTGCCGCCCTTTCCATCTGTTGCAAGTTTTCCCGCCTTTTTTACGGCTCTTATCTGGTTGAAGTTTTCCGCGCTTTCTACCGCTACAAGTTTTTCTCGTTTTTCACCCACTACGAGCATTCTACTGGCTACGAGTTTTCCTGCACTTTCCACTTGCTGCAAGCCGTTCCAGCTCTTTCTACGTACCTGCTAGACGTCTTTTCGCCTTTTCGGAGGCCACACCTTTGTTTTTCGTTTTTCATTTACGATTTTCCCTGCCATCCCTGCTATGGCTCATTCTTTAGTCTTTAAATTTTGCGGTCGTGTTTCATTTTGGACCGCCAAGTCCATGGCTTACCCTCTTGAAAAATAATTTTTTTATGATTTTTTTGACCCAGCGTTGTGAGCATGGCTTCATAGACATCATATTCTCTTGCATGGTATCCTACAGAATCCTGCTTAATTAAGGACGTTCGCGCTAACTGTTTCTGCGCATCCTTACTGCGTACGCAAATTCACACTCCACGTCCTGCATCGATGCGCGCGCTGCAGATGGCCATTGCTATAGCTTTGCCTGGATTTAACGATCTTGGACGTTCGGTGATCCCTGTTTATCCTTTTGATGGATCATTTTCTCTACCGATTTTCTGCGTTTAGCGAAAAAATGAAGACAGTTTATTGAAATACATTATCGAATTCCGCTTCGTTTATTTTTGCGGCGGTTTCAAATGCTACAAGTTTTTCTCGTTTTTCACCCACTACGAGCATTCTACTGGCTACGAGTTTTCCTGCACTTTCCACCTGCTGCAAGCCGTTCCAGCTCTTTCTACGTACCTGCTAGACGCCTCTGGGTTAAGTTTTGTGAAAACGTTGGTAGCAAGTGGATTTATTTACGCCACAGACCCACTTCTACAAAATATGAGTAAGATCGTTTGCCTCCGTTGACTCACCTTCGATATTTCTTAACAATAATCCCCAGTAGACCATGCTGAATTACGTGCACCAATTTTTTGCAAAATCAGGGTAGTTTTCCACGTGCTTTATTTCTGAAACAAAGTCGGTGACCCAAATTTTTTTTTGCATTTCTGACACAAGTAACTCATTATCTGACTGCAATAAAAATTTAAAACAATCTATCGACAGGAAAATTTTCGCGGGAACGTCCTTAAAACGTCAACCTTGATAAATCAACTCTGGCCCACTTTGAATAAAGCATGGTCAATAATTGTTGTAAAGAATGTATCGATAAATGCGATATAACGAGTGTTAGAATTATGTTGACAATAATCTGATTGAATTTTGTTCATTCTTTATGTTTCCCCACCAAGAGAAAACATTATTCCCGTAGAAAATTGGGAAAAAAAACAATAACTCAACATTGGCCTTAGCCAAGAGATTCTGATCATTATAGTCTGCGACTTGGCTAAGAGTTTTTGTTTCAGCATTATTCTCGGAGATAATCACATTAAAGCGAATGTTGTTAATGGCAATCTCAAGTTGACTTGTCATATTAGTTTCCTTTGTAAACACCTTTTCGGTTCAATTTAAAAGATTTTAAAGTTTGAGCAGCTGAGTAAGCATGTGATACGAAAGTTAAGTGAAGCACAGCTAGCTGAAGTATGTTGAGTGCCTGTCGGACAATGACACTAAAGACTGAATAAATAGAATTAGTTTTTCATCGGAAATGTTCAGTGTGTGATTCGGACGTCATTTTTTACTGTTTATTGAATTTTTATGAAATAGTATAAGCGTTGACGAAGAAACATCAAAAAAATAGGGAGAAAATTGATAAACCAAAACAAATGGAGTAACTAGGTCACACACGTGATTCAGTCTGATTTTAGTGTTCACCTCTATATATTTTTACAATTCTAAGTTGCCTTCATCTTCTCCATATCTTGTCCCATCCCTTCAATTCGGCTCTCTCGAATACATCTTACATTATAAGACATGTTTATATTGCTTAAAGCTTATGGGATCCTCCGCTGTACGTGTATGACGGTTTTTTGTAGATTGTAAGCCTGAAAAAGATATGGCTGAGTTTTTCTTTCGAGGGTGGAGAGGCAGGGGCGGCTGTAACACAGCCATGGAAGAATAAGGCACTACGCGCGCGGTAGAGTTTCCATATCGTGTTCAAACGTTTCTCTATATCTTGCTCGTGGTGGATGCTCGAAAGATTTCACATGATTGATTATGCTTCAAAGACCGCACTATTTTCATTATCCTCACTGAAATTACTCAGGATGATATGATGATTTTACCCAAAGTTAAATTTCAGGGATAATTTTCATAAACTGTTTTGGTTTTTATGTGTCCCTGCCGAGAAACCCCCAAAAATGGACTTCCATTTAACCGTAGTGGTACGAACTCCTAAAGCATTTAAGGACGTTCGCGCGAAAATTTTCCAACATTGACTTTTTTTCTGAGACTTTTACCACTGTAAGATAATGAGTTAGTTACGTCAGAAATGTAAAAAAATGGGGGGTCACTGACTTCGTTTTGGACAGAACATGCCCGGAAGAACACTCTAAATCTGAAAAAAAATCGGGCTTCGTTAGCGAATAAGGCCACAGTGTCTGTAAGCCCAAAAATATTGCAATTAGATCTTTGAAGTGAAATGTTCTCTGCCAAATATTGTTTAAATGGACCTATTAAGTGAATTTAGTCAACTGGTGAGGTTCCTTAAAGAACAAGTTCGCATTTAGCGAAGTTTCACGCACGTTGCAGCCGCAAGATGGCAGGATACGATGTCCCGTGGGCCGAAATCTTGAAAAATTTTTAACTTCCCACATTGGTTTTTTGTTCATTTTTGGACAATGTGGAGATAATTGTAAATAAAATCTGTTTCTGGAAAGAAAAGTAAGGGTCGCCGAACGTCCAAGATCATTAAATCCAGGTAAAGCTATAGCAATGGCCATCTGCCCTATTATTGATTTTATTACTTAGCGCGCGCTCTCATGCATGACGTGGCGTTGTGAGTTTGCGTGCGCAGTAAGGATGCGCAGAGGCAAGTAGCACGAACGTCATTAAAATCCATCAGAAGCGAGATATGCCGACACAATGCGGTCATCATTAGATCATCATTGCCAGTGAACGAGGCTAGAAATCTAGGTCAGCTGTGGATCCGCACATTTATAAATGTAGCGGAAGTCAACAGGGAAGAGCTTAGACCCCACTGAACAGTTTTAATGAGATTTGTGGTCTTTCTTGTTCACTTCCCCGACTTTGTTCCACGCAGTTTCGAGGAACTCCACCACACGAAATATCAGTATGAAACCGCCAGTACTTTGGCTACCCTGCAAGCTTGTCAGTCGAGTCAGACTTGACCTTCCTGTTTTCTGGGCCACCCAAGCAAAAATCGCTGATGGCGGTTAATTTTGGAGCGTGTATAAAATCCGTGTTTATGTTACTTATGTTACAGAGCGAGCGAGAGAGTAATAACATGGAATTTCCTGTCGAAGTCCCGTGACACTGCGTAATGAATTGCTGATTGAGTTCTCTGTCATCTGTTGGCATTTAAACTTGACCAAGAAGGACTTCTAACAGTCAGGTACCAATCACAAACATTAACAAATCAAAGTACCGTGTGATAAATTTAAGAAGCAATGAAATTGAAATGAAAACTACGTTTCTCTCCCTTTGATTAACTAATACTTTGTAGGAGAAATTCGCAGTTTAAAGGCAAACGTGTTTTCAACACTTGCACTCAGACAGTTGTTATAAAACGGAAAACCGTACATCCTGTAATTGAGCTCAACCATATTTTGTCTTGTCAGGAAAACCTTCCCTGCTTTTGCCCTGCTCAACTTGCAAAGGCCACATTTTTCCACCAGCTTCACAGCAAGCCTGCTCACACTGGAAAAGCATACTTAACGTATTTGGCTAAACCATTTGTAAAGATTACGGGTTGTCTCGAAGTGCTTCGAAGTCCCCTTAGTTCTTTTTTCCACTCTTCGCACTCGGGTTTTGAGCGTCGCGAACAATTTTTGCCCTCCGAGCTCGGTTTTCGTGAGTAAGTCTCAGATAAAGATTCAAGCTTTGACATCGTCAGTTTCTTCGTGCCCATGCTGTTTATAACTTCAACAGGCTTTCCTCACTCCCCCATCAAATTTAAGTGGCAGAGCGTTCCTGGGACGGCGGCGATATAAGCATAAGCCTATGCATTTGCGCTCTTCTTATGCTTATGCTTATGCGTATGCTTGTGTCGGTGTTATGTATACTTATGCCATCCATGTCCCTGCTGGACATCACTGCGACATGAGCATAAACATAAGAAGAACGCAGGCTTTTAATATTCTTATTCTTATGCTTATGTTGGGCCGTCGCCACAAGGGCATAAGCTTCTTTTATGGTTATGCTTACTAGTCGCTAGTGAGGACCGGGTTTTATAACAAGGACAGTCATTTTGAAAAACCTGTGGGAGAGAAACATTGAGTGATGAACTTATTGGAGTATTCTGTTCTTTCTATTGGGGTCAGAATTTGTCTTGTTTTGTTCATCCGACCCGTTGCTAAGAGACACAGCTGGGATTGCACGCGGAGACCTTTTTGGTACACTTCTCATCACTGTGCCTTGACTGTGCGAATCTCAGACCGAGGCATCATAAGTATTCGAGGGCCGAGGAGTCAAGTCTTTCCATTATTCTAGGGCTTTTTTTCCAAAATCTCTCTGGTTTCTAATTCTGTTGTTTCGATCATTTTTCTTCTTTTTTCCCCTTCTCACAGCCAAAAAAAATCAACACTTAAGTAAGAAGCCAAAGAATTAACGAAAACTCCGGGCGCGACTACACCAAAAATATGTTATTAACAAAACATGACACCGGTTATCTTTTTTATCTTTATTGTTACACTAGAGTCATTTACCTTTAAGAGCTGGTGCTAGTTTTGGAGGCCGCAAGACTTTGCACATTTTAATTAAAGTTTCTATCTATCAGTATCTATGGACGTACAGCTTCGACGGACGACGAGAATTGGCTACCGCTAGTGCTTGCCAAAACGGGCAGTTGTTTCCCGACTTATAACATATCTGTTGTTCTGGAAAAAAAAATGACATTGCAAAATAGAAGATCAATAAAGGGCGTGGTCCAATAGCTAGTCTACAGCTGCTAAATCGAAATCGTTGTCGACAGAATCTCTTTACCTCTTGGCTTTGGTTCTACATAAGGAATGCGAATTCCCAAAACTCTACAACTTAAAATTTATTATATCCGAAAGCTAAAATGCAGGAATGAATCTCAAAATCTTCCACGTGACCCAACAATAGTTTTCCATTACTATTAGCTTCTTATCGGTTTACCACTGTAGATTTACAGGTAAGCACAGAAAAAAACTCCTATCTGTGATTATGACAGCGCATATGACCACTGCAGTAGCCCGTGACCACCCTGTATAGTGCAGGCTCTGAAAGTGGATAGGACGTAACTATTTTTACAGCAACCTCGTATTGTAACAATCATGATTGAGTCGGTTGAATGGTGTAGTTTTAATGTATAACCAAACCATTTCAGGGAAGGAAACCGAACTCTTGGATTTCACTGCGATTTGACTATAAAAGCATGTAATCCCTTTCTCACAAAAGTAATCTCATTATATTTGAACAGGAACACAATGGCCTGAATTAACCCCAGGCAACAGCAAGAAAGAGCAAGATTGTTCAGTGAGAGAAAGCGAGTAAACTCAGCGAAATGATGCACTTTGTTCAGTGCACTCACTGTTGCATTAAACGTTTTTCTTCCTTTACAGTTGAGTACTTTACAGTTAAAGCTTTTAGCTTTAATTATTATCGTGTTTAAATAAAGTTTATCTATCTATCTATCTAGTCGTATTCCGTAGAATTGTTGGATCTTGTTAGGCCCAAGCTAATTTTGGACCAATTATTTTAGTTTTGTTTCATTGAGCTTTGATCTCAGTTCAGACCTGACCTTGGTAATGTGTGTCTTTTCACGACCTCTTTCAACACCTCACTCTGTGTTGCCCATCAACACTCGGAATCAACTGACGTGTTACGTAACTCGTGTGAGTTGCACTGAGTTCTTGTCTAGTGACTCTTCTCTTTTGCTCTAATGTCCGACATTGACATGTTTCTCTATAAACAAACTCAATAAACAGGTTAGACCTCGCAACTCCCCGTCACTGAAAAATTCAAAGTTCAGATTGGAGAATAGCTGATTTAAAGACTAACATAGCTCCAAAACCATTCCTTTTCGTTGTATATATTCATATATTTTTTTGTATTTATATCGATATAGGAATTACATCCACCGGTGAATTTGGTTTTTATATTATATTTCTTAAATTGTGTCCGAGTATAAGCCTGAAAGCAATGTAACAAGGAGAAACCTGTTACTAAATTGAATGAAAATCTTCCCTTGTTGATAACACCTGTCAAATACGCGTGTGACAATTCTCTTCAGGAAATTAAAAAACTTTAAAAGCGACAAGCGATTATGCAGTGTGAAGCTCACGCAGTTGAGGATAAGACAATGACATAAATGAACTAGTTCACCAGAGTTGAGAAGCCATTCAACCTGAGCGAATGGTGTGGACGAAATTTAGGGCAAACAAGTGAAGAAATTATCTGGACGGAAGCAATTTATCATTGGTTCTGTTTCCTACACTTTTTAACTTCCTGAAGAAAAAATTGAAAGTGTCCAACTCATAACTAAGGGCACCATAGGAACAATGGAAGAATTTGTCACTTAAATGCTATTTATTTTTGTCTTTTCGGCTAAAGTTACAATCCAAAGACTGAGCGGTTTCAGTCCTTAAAGTAGGGCGGAGTGTCACAGAGCCATTGGTAGTCATTGACCAGTACATGTAAACTCTATCCCTTTGAGTCGCTTTTTAATTGCAAGTAATTTTAGTTATGTTAAGATGGAGAGTACGGTTGGACATCCATTCTGTCCAAAGCGATAGCAGTTTACAATCTTCTTAGCGTTGAGGAATTAGGGCAAAGATAAAGAGCATCATCGGATGGTAGACATGGTACTGATGTCTGTTTAGAAGTCGAAAGATTTAGGAGTCGGAAAAAATTCAGTCGTTCTAGTGAAATCAGTTCTACATTTCGCGAATAAATGATCAATCGGTAGTCACTGTTTCAAAGTCGCGGCCTGACTTGCAGTTTCATGCTTTCAAACTGAATATTAAGTGTAACAAAAGCTTAAAACACTAAGTTAATTCTCCTTTTGTCAGCAATTGATAAACTGACAACCAACCGCTGCGACTGAGTATGTTCGAAGACTACAACTACAAAATTTTGATTCTTCCGAATATATCATGGGTGAAATTATTTCCTAATTGGAAAAGTCAAAGTTTCGTATTTCTTGCGTCCCCTGCAAGCACGCCTTATCACTTACATGCACGTGAGTTTTTAGTCATTCGGATTTTTCGCAGTTCTACGAATGCCCATGACGGTGGCAATGTCCATAACCTTACTAATTTAGCCACATGCAACAGAGCCGGAAAGTCCTTTGTTTAATTTATTGATTAAAGCCACTGAAAATTAGCTGTAAATAACTTATAAAGTGTGGGCACCGAGTTTATGGACTTTATTTTATCGTTTATAAATGCCGGCAGAACATCAAGTTTGTTTCGCGAAGCGAGAAATTTGTTTCGCAACGTTCCACTGATTGTGAAAACTTGCTCGTAACGCTCTCCTTACTCGCAATTAAGAATTTGATTAGATTTTTATAGTCATCAGAAACTTGATGCTCGCCTTAATGGGTTAAGTGGCTCGAATCATTTGGTATAGACGAGAAAATGTGATTTTTCTCCCTTGTCATTTTTGTCGTATCGTTGTTCCAGTACGAAAAGCAATTGAAAAAACACTGGAAAAAAATGTACTGGTTCATTGATCACCAGAAAGGTTACATTCTCTAGGATTATTTCGCGTTAATCGTAATTTTTAAAGCCACTTTTAATTAATCGCAAACTTGAGATGTTTGCTCGTTTAAAACACATTAATTGGCAGTAAAAATAATTAATGTTCTGTTATTTCAGTGCATTTGTTTGTGATAAAAAACGCTGCTCTTGTTCACAAAACTTTTGCTTCAGCTTCTTTGTGTTTCTATGAACTGCACTTTCGTACGAGCTAAACTACTCCAATTTCACAAAATTTAATCTACTCTTGTGGGCGGGTGTAAATCATTCAACACCTGTCTTTTTTGGTCAAAGGGCACATCACATACACTGCACACATGCCCGAGCGTATCACCAGCAGAAATAGAACGTTCATCGACCTCCATGTTGTTTCAGCGTTTGTAGACAATGTTCGACTTTCTGAAAGGAAATGAGTTGAGGAGGGCAAGCTTTAAGCTCTAATTTCACGGAAGTTGTGCGGTTTTATGGGAAACCCTAATTTGTCACGTCTAATATATGACTTCACAGTTATCACGAGTTGCTTCGAACACGTTTGAACGCGAAAACTGAAGGTCATCGCAAAATAATAGTGGCTGAACCCGTAGGTCTCAAGATTTTAAGAAGAATAAACAATAGTGGGACGAAATGCGGTGTTAGCTGAAAGAAAACAACGTTTGTTTGTTCTTCGTGGCTTGAAAAATCTTGCCCTCCACACGCACCAGATTGCCTCTGTGAATCTCGAAGCTTAACACGCTGACCAAATATTTCTAAGCCTCAGTAAACTAGGCGAATTCAAACAGTCGCCGGTTAACACTCATTGCGTTGGACCCGCGCGCAATCTTTCGAACAAACAAATAAAAATAGCCTGTGTAATAACAAAATTACATTACATTTAGTTTATAAAGAGATCTGCGTCGCCATTGGTTGGCTGTTGATGGGGTCGCACACTGCCTGTCAGCTCTCACGTGACGGGAGTCGTATTTAGCCAGAGCGCTTGCGTATATCAACCAGTTCTTTGCTCCACGTGATGACGATAAACCAGCTCGCTACTCGGAGCTCTCGACAGATGGGAGAAGAAATGGCGACCAAGCTCGAAGAGGGCTCCGATAGAGGCACAGATGGGGTTGCCGGAACTCCCAAAGAAGCGGCTCTGCGAGAGCTGATGGAGAGAACGAAATACCCGATACGGCAGTTTAATGGACAACGGAGATATGGGCCTCCACCGAGCTGGGACGCGCCTCCTCCTCCACGTGGATGTGAAGTTTTCGTAGGCAAAGTTCCTCGAGATTTGTATGAGGACGAATTGGTCCCTGTATTTGAGTCGTTAGGCGAAATCTACGAAGTTCGGCTAATGATGGATTTCAACGGACAAAATCGCGGCTACGCGTTCGTTGTTTACACAAATAAGGAAGACGCCAAAAAGAGTGTCAAGACACTGAACAATTACGAAATTCGTAAGGGAAAATGTATCGGCGTTTGTAGTTCGGTCGATAACTGCCGCCTGTTTGTAGGAGGCATTCCCAAGAAAGTTAAGAAGGACGAAATCATGAATGAGATGATCAAAGTCACAGACAACGTTGTGGATGTAATTGTTTACCCTTCGGCGCAGGACAAGACGAAGAACCGAGGCTTTGCGTTCGTGGAGTACAGCTCACATCGCGACGCTGCGATGGCTAGAAGAAAACTCATGACGGGTAAAATACAGCTATGGGGACATCAGATCGCTGTTGACTGGGCTGAACCGGAGCAAGAAGTGGATGAAGAAATAATGGATCAGGTTTGGAATTTTTTTTTATTTACAACGAAGTTACATCGTTACCCAATGTTGCCCCTCCCCCAATCTTCGCTTCTCGAAGGGTGCTGCGATATCTCCGCTCTTGAGGTTTCGTTTCTAGCGATCAATTTTAGTTTATAAACTCAGCATTTGTTTAGAGTTAAATACTGCAGTAGTTTAGACTAAAACAGTCGGTGCTTTTTTATGCTTGGTTTGAGCGCTGTAGAGAAGTTTATTTGTTGATGTCGTGTTAGCCTTGTGCCTTTGTTCAACGGGGCTTGTCTTTGTCGTTGTTAAGTATTAGGTTTTTATTGAAGTAATTAGTTACTCTGTGTAGTCTTTTGTCGTTTTCACGGCGATTATGTCGGGAACACGATTCGATGCAAAGCCATAAGCGGCCGGGATACATCAATGGAACCGCAAGCTATCGATTTAATTCTTTTCCACTTTCGCTTTGTTTTTAAGGTGAAAGTTCTCTACGCCCGAAATCTGTTATTAAGCACCTCGGAAGAAACGATAGAACAAGTCTTCAGCAAATTTGGGGAGGTAGAAAGAGTGAAGAAGATCAAAGATTACAGCTTCATCCACTTTCGAACGAAAGAACAAGCCAGGGCAGCCCTAGAGGCCATGAATGGTAATAAAACTTTCATGTTTATGTTTTGTGAATCGATAACTTTTCCAACAGGTACGGGGAGGGTTTGTTGAAGCCTGTCAATGCATTCCCCGTGGTCGGTCAACGTAAACCCGCTTCCTTTCTGTGTACCAGAATCAATTGTTTTCTATTTTCCATTGTTAGGTTTAATGGCAAATTTCACACTTGATTTGCCAACTTTTGTTTCGCGGGTGCTGTGAAAAAATTTCCCGGGGGATCGATTTGTGAAGCGGCTTCCAGTGTTTTGTTTCGAACAAGCCGTGATCTCTCAGTCGCTTCCTGTAACATTTCTCAGAAAGAAAACATGTTCAAGGGTATCTTATTGAGATTTTAAATGTCAGACTGAAACCTCTCACTTATCTGTTAGCAGTTTGAAGTTTTTTTTTTTTAAGTTCTCGTGTATTTTTTCTTCGTAACAGTTACCGTAGTGATTTGAAATCGAACCCTCTAGAGTCGAGCGTGCCTGTGTTTATATTTTTGCGTCATTTGATACAAATGTTATTTCTAACTGGAGGTCCAAAATTTCGATCTTTCCGCGCCGTGTTACCGCTTCGGAGAAAAGTGTAATCCAGATTTGTTAGTTTACACCTCTCCCAACGTGCGAAAACGCGTTGCTAAAGCGAAGTAACGTTAAGATTCTTTTGCCGACTTCAAGACTTCCACCGGCTTTCCGCGGGATCTCAGTGCATTTTATAATTTCTTTTTATAATGAAACGCCATCAAAGAAAACTTGTTATAGTTGTCACGTTTATCATATGTCTTTTTTGGACTCGGAATGTTTCCATTTGTTTCTTGGCCACAGCACTGAGCTTTAAAATTTAAGCTCAAGTCAAACTTAAAATTACCGGAAGCGTGTTAGTCACAAGAGCTTCTACGTAACTATATCTGAGCAGCTATTAATAGCTCCCTTGTCGTTGTCGCGCACAGTTCTTTTAATTGACGCTCATATTTTTGCCATATTTAGCCTTG
>Ga0126338_10002669_pt1 | contig 12317 bp, 5 predicted proteins | sample OrbCmetagenome_2_FD_92529 | JGI IMG/M metagenome (GOLD analysis project Ga0126338, IMG submission 92529) | Coral microbial communities from Petempiche,Puerto Morelos, Mexico - Orbicella C C metagenome | ecosystem: Host-associated > Invertebrates > Cnidaria > Coral | place: Petempiche,Puerto... | reverse complement strand
TGGGCCGTTAAACCCGTTATTCAATCCTTTTCAGGAGAAAAAAATCGGTTAATGTCGTCTTGCAAGCATAAGTCGTGGATGAAACAGCATTCTGGAATGTTATTCTGTAATTCACAGAGAAATGTGAGGTATTTACATCGAGGTTTGCTCGATACTTCGTAAGACCAAAACCACGAACCGATGAGGGTTTTAGCAGTTGTTTAATCTTCGATATATGATAAATTAGAGTCTTAAAAAGTACACACAAAATTCACCGGGGAGGATCGATTCTTGCCAGCGAGCCGAACTACAAAGCAACATAAGGTCATACCACAGCACAACGATGAAAGAGTTGGCGGGGGAGGTGGGGGGAGGGGGGAGAACTCCCAGAAATTTTACGGTGATTTGTGACGAACGCCTCACAACTCTGATTTCATATCACAAGTTGCATCTTTAGCCCCAAATTCTGCTCTATTAAGCAAGCTAATTAAAGTCAACTACTTCACGTTGCAGGGGCGTGTAGCTGTCAGCATATTATTTAGGAATCAGTTTAGGAATTTTCGTCGTCTTCGCCCCCCCACCCCCCTCCCAACATTCTTCCACTGGAGAGAACGTCACATGCAGGGTTTGTGTTCATTCTTAAATCCTCAAACCTGGAATTCTATCGTAGAACACTAGTTAAATGGATTTCTTTAGGGACTTGAAACAGTTCAAAATCCTAAAAATCTCAAAATAGAGTCTACTTATTGCCTATTATTGCACAGCTTTTCTAAAATACCAGTTCTAAAATAGTCTGTCGTGTTTAATTGAAGCAGACAAAGAAAAACGCAATTTCCGTCGAGTAAACCTCTTACAAAATCCGGTCTGAAAATAAAGCTCTCCAAAATTCCTTTGCACTCCACGCTCAACACACGATCTTCGTGTGTTTGGATTTATTTGTGAACATGATAGAATAGTGAGACAAACTGGTTGAACAAGTTAATAATGATATTTTAACGGGAAGCTTTCTCACCCGTAGGTGATCTACAGAAAGGTCCCGATCCAAGTTTGTGTAACTAGTGCAGTCGTAAGCCAAACATTTCTTTTAGCAGTTCAGTTGAATCAGGTTTCCCACAGACATTTGACACTGATAAAGCCAAAACTTGCTCCATAGCTTATTGGTTTGTTTGAGTAAGGAAACGCAAAACAAACACAACAAAGATACAAATGATTTTTTCATAGATTGGCCTTTATCGAAGAGATTGGGGTGGAAATTAAGATGCCTATGAGATGTAAGATTGACTTTTTTTTGTTATTTAAGTCAGGAGTTTCATCAGTTAAAGTTTGGAGTTAACAATTTTTGTGAACCTCTGTTTAGTTCACTCCAAGCATTGTGACCAGCATTAGCATGTCAAAACATTTTTGCAATGTAGTAAAATCGAAAGATAAATATTTAAAAAAATGGTTTTCAAACAAAAATAAGGAAAAATTCATGCATGCCATGCTTAAGGGCAAATGCAAAACATTCGCAGAATTTTCTCGTTTCACAAGTCTGGAATAAAATCTTCATATGCCTAAAAAACGCGGAGAATTTAGTGTAAGCAAATAACTATAAAGAAAGCACACACAACAAAAGCTCTATTGACGGCAGTAGAACGCTTAGCGGTTGTCTAATCGCGCTGGCATGGTGCTGGCATGGCATCAAAACAACCAAACATGCCATGGAATATCTGCTAGACTTGAAGGTGCTTTCATGTGTGATTTTTTTTCTCCTGGCTCTGTGCAATGCCACCGTCAGTTAATTACTTGAGGTCCTTGGCATCAATCGACACTTAACTTTTATCCAACTACGATCTAAACTGGTTGAAAGACTACAAATGGTCTGCTATCGACACCATAGAACACGTGTTAGCTACGACGAGGTAGTTTTGAAACTCACTCTTGACAAAATCGGAAAAAAAAATTGGTAGAATCGTAGATGAAACGCGTAGGAGCAAACAAGAAAATCTTCTGGGGCCCTGACTCGTTCTACTCTCAAGAAATAGCACAAAATTGAAAACAACGTTGTGGGTCACGGGTGCGTTTTTTATCTCACAAAACCTGCCAAACATATAACCTGCTAAAAGTACAACTAACTTGCTAACGTTCGCTGACATTCCCACAACCAATAAGAGCTGGCCTTTGTTGTCTGAGCCAGTCAAGAGCACGCCATGTGAGCAAACAATCTGTGCCCTTTTTGACCAGAAAAAAAACAGTGACATACGTCATCTCGTAAAAATTTGGCAACTTTACAGACTTGCATAACGAACCCAGTGTGAAAATAAATCAGTAAATAACTGATTTCATGGGGTGAATGATACATAACATATTGCGCCAGTGGACCACCTATAAAGATGTGAAAATAACAGAACTAGAGAAGGACAAATTATTACAACTGTTCACTTGAAACATTCGGACTTCACAGAATATAGTATGAAATGGCAAAATATCTCAAACCCTGTCGCGCCCAGGCGTCTGAGATTGAAATTCGTAAACAGCAAAAATAGACTGGAATTTCAGCACGTAGTAGTACAGGAAACGGTCGAATTTTGACCTTGCACAAATACGCGCATGTTTTCACAATAAAGAAAACTGCGATGACAATCTTTTTTTCACTCCTAAGATTGAAATGTCCGTTATATTTATAGATTACCGTTCACTTATTTTAATGCTAGTTTTGAGTAATATGTAAGAAGCTGATGTTTATGTTCTTAATTTCTCAGTATCGGTCTGTTTGACAATATACTGATGCTGTAAGGAGAAAATATATTTTAACACTCTTGTAAGGCAGTCCGATAGATCGCCAACCTCGCTACTTTTTCTGTTTTTGTTCCAGACAAGATGGCAGGCACTGGCATTGCCATGATGATCGTCTCCATAGCAACCAAGATATACACCGACACTGGTGGTCCGGGACTCACCATCTATAGACCTCACTGTCCTCCCGGATTTTGCATACTTGGGGACTACGCACAGGAGGGGGACATTAAAAAACCAAACCACGGAGTCATGTTGTGCATTCTGATGCAACAAAACTCTACGGTCGTCGCGGAAGCCGAGGGGTTTGCCCAAGTGTGGAGCAGCGAAGGTCCCGGAAGTGGAAACGGATATAGCGATGATGAAGGACCTGAGACAAGCGAGGGAAGCACTGGGTCGGCTTCCGGTCACAACGACATCTTGGCATTTTGGAGACCCAAAGTTCCTAGCGAAGACTACGTTGCATTGGGTCACGTGGCAACAACCAGTTATGAGCCGCCGTCCTACGATAACGTGTGTGTAGTGCACAAAAGCTCAGCCATACCAGGAATCCCTGGTCGACGAGTGTGGATTGAAGAATCCCGGATGGCAAGCCTTTGGTCCGTGGCTTCCAGCTATCACTATTTGAACTTGGGAATGTTCTTTAGTAGCGACTCAAAAGCGGCGCCTCGTATATCCCAGTTCTGGTCCCTGCTGCCCGAGGTTGTTCCAGCTCCTCAAAACGCTTCGCTGTCGATCAAAAAGCTCACCAAAGACGACTTGGCGCTTATCTACAAAGGCCAAGAATGCAGGACTTCCAAGCTCCTTAGCGTGTACCTCCCTCGAGCCCCTATCGGTTACGCGCCTCTGGGGCATTATGCGGAACGAGGTTTCAGCCGAGCTAGTGAGGCGGCTCCCATGCTAGTGGTAAAAGAGATGGGAGGAAAGGGTCTATTAAGACACCCAGTTAACTACCAGGAGTTGTGGAGGTCACATGCCAACGACACAGAGGCAGCCATATGGCGACCAGTGCCTCCTCCAGGATACTTCTGTGTCGGACACGTGTTAGGCGTGGGCTCTGAGGCGCCGCCTACAAACGCCATCGTGTGCCTTCATTGGAGCGTGATCGGAAGAGGCTGGCCATCGCGTAGCAAGAGAGTGTGGTGGAACAAATGTTCTCACGGGAAAGATGCGACCATCTGGCGAGTCAGTGGACTAAACGACTGCCTCAGTGCTGGAACATTTGTGATTCATCGTGGACTCCACAACCCGCACTGGGAAGAACTACTTTTTCACTGCTTTTATCTTAATGAAGTATCAGTCAGATAAAGTGGCATCACACGCAACAGAAACGTTTTCATTTCGGTGATTTAGTATTGATCGTTCATGATCGCTGCTTTTCGCGCATCTCGCATCGAAGAACTCCCGCGAGACTGCCGTGAGCCTGCAGACAGTCGAGGTTTACTTGTCACGCAATTGTCAAACTCTAACTTGACACAACGCGTTACTTGTCATGCAATACTTTCACTCTAGCGTGACAAACCGCATATGTAGTCTGCAAACACGATCGTTGGAGAGAGAACTGAGACAGTTTTGCTTTAAGTAAAGAACATTTTGTATTCACGTTCTAAATTTTATAATTTCTAACAAAGACTGAAGACATAAAGGTCAGTTTTGCGGCACAGTTTCTGATCTTTGTAAAGAAGACATTTCATGGTATGTATTAAAAGGCAGAAATGTACTTCAGCCATTAGGTTCATTACGCAGAATTAAAAGGAGAACATGGACGTTTCGCGTTCCTAAAAACTACCTTTTGTTCGTTAATAAATTTACTACGCTGACTAGATCGTATGTAGTTAATAAGAAGATTAACCAAAATAATTAGAGAAAGAAATAAAAGACTGACTTTTCAGTTCAGGTCGAGGATGGTGTCGTTAACCAGTTGTAATAGTTAAGTCCCTGAACCAATACTACTATACTGGTGAGACAGAAGTGAGAAAAGCTATCACAAAGATAAAAATTCAATAGAAAAGTACTGAAGTGAGCCTGTAACTCCAGACATGACTAACACGACACTACCAAGATCCCGCCACCACAAATTTCCGCAGCCTATATTTAGAGCTTTGCTAAGTGTAGAGCACAAAGATAACGCCACCCGCACTTGGCTTGCATTTCCTCCATGAAGCTGCTACTGTAAAGACGCTTTTGTAGTTAAGAGCTTTCCTATTTTGACAAATTAAATTGCAAGTTTTGATTAATTGCTTAGCTATCTTTTCATTGAAAGAAAGAGATAATGAAAGGCAGACCATCTCATAATAGAGCGACTTCAGTTGAAATCAAGTTCTCCAAACTATAGTTGGTAGAGGAGACGAGAGAATCACAGAAAACTTCTATAAACCAGTAGGGAGAATTTTGACTCGGATGCTTCTCAGAACTCTAAGGAATAAGATTTGATCTCGCACCACTTTTTTGTCGAAGAATCGCAGAAAACGTCTATAAATCAGTAGGGAGAATTATGACCCTGAAGCTGCTGAGAACTTCAGGGAATAAGATTTGATCTCGTAACGCTGTTTTGTCGAGGTGTTTTACAAACACGACGAAGTAAAATCACTTAGTAAGTCAATTCAGAACACGCCATAGATTACTAGATTTACTCACAACTCGAGCTTTGAAAGCCGAGCTTACAACAACAAAAAATGACCACGAAGACCCAAGTGTCGAGCGCAAGGGAGAGGAACCCAGGCTTGACTGGCTACGACCGCGAAGGACTTTGAGAAGGTGGCCGTTTTTTGAACAGCGTTTTCAGTCCACGTGTTCTAGTTCCGTGTATGGTAATTTTATAGCAAAACTTTTGTATTGTCAGTATAATTATAATAATTGCGAGTCAATGATCAGCGAACCGTAAAACAATAGCACGAGAGCATAAATCGAAGCGTACGGCGGATAAGAGGACAAATTTCTCCCCCAGTTTCGACCAAAAACTAAAATCGCGCTTACTGATCAAGTTGGAACTGGCTTCTCAAAACACCGCATTTTTTTTTTCCTGTTGAATCAAATTCAAGTCCAAACAATTCTTTTTAAACAAACCGTATAGTACGCGTGCGCATTAGCAACTAATGCCACATGGATCTGCCACATGCAAACCACATGGAAGAATCAGCACAGCCGCATTTAAACGTTTCTTCTACCAAAATATAGTAACTCTGGTTTTCCTTCAACACGCATAAATCTTTCGCCTTTTACTAAAGATTTCCGTGGAGGAGAACAACTGAATGAGTCTATAGACTAATTTTTCGTCGCCCTGCCTTTCGGCGGGGCTCCTAACGAAAAGTAGAAACACTAGAACATCTACGTATTGCACAGCTTAGTGAAGTAAAAGTGCGGTCGGCTGTTCTCTTGGTCACATACCTTGCCTTTCCATTATCAAGCACAGAGTTTGAATAGCGGCCCAGTTTAGCTCTAAATGGAGATGGAATAAGTGTCCTCCTGCGGTCAAACGTACAGCAGCAATTGAAGGCACTTGCTTTGTCCTTGTGAAGGATGACGAGGGAGGAGAGGACAGTCGCCCAAGAAACAAAGACAAATCTTCCAGCTGTTTAGTTAGTCTTGACGGCAGAAGAAATAATTCATGAAGGTGCGCGTTACTTTGGTGCCAATCTTGAACTGTGGTGAGATGGCTAGTGTGAAAGAAAATAAGGATTTAAGTAATTAGTTTTAATTTTCTGTGCAAGAAAAGAAAGCTTCTACGCTCTTTCACATCCTAGTCACTGTAGAGGCCATGAGTATCATTTCAAGAGATTTCTTATGGTAGAAAATCAATTCGACACACGATCAAGTATTTTATGAAACTGGCGAACAGGTAAACAATATGGCAGCATTTTACTTCCGATATCGTAACTACTAGTAATTTCAAACAAAATTCCACGACCATGATCAATGTCAAATTTCTCTCTACAGGCAGTGGTAGAAGTGAGCCTGGTCTAAGAGGGGTAAAAAGTGAGTGATCTTGACTTACCTGTGAGTAACATGGAGGAGAAAGGCAAAAAATTTACTGCACTTTCTTCGGAGCTCAACACAGCGTTTGTGCACATCATCTAACGACAGAATCACCCAGAGAGGACATGTTTAGTGTGCTATAACAATCAATTAATTAAATCATAGCTAGCAGAGGGGGTTATTATGCTGGGGGTAAAGTCTGCATTTGTATCTTGTGGTCCATCAGGCTGGCACTCATCTCCAGTTTCTGTTGCAAGAAGTGACCAAAGAGTATTTCTACTCTTCCCTGGCTGGGATGTTAGCTCATCACAGTGTCACCACCAGAATTAAGTTTGCCGCTAAACCATTTAAAAACTGGGTGGAGGCTATGGCTACATCAAATTACGCTTCAATAATATTGAAATGATCTTCAAAAGCATAAAAATTCTCATTCAAGCATATTTTACAAAGCATTGCTACAGACATTCAAATTCAAAATTAAGTTCCAACTTTCACTGAACCAACTAAAACTTTTCCCATCCTAATTAATTACAGAGGACAAGCTGTAAAGAAGTGATTTAAGAAGTTTAACACCCAGAATTAATACTAATGCTTCTCTCTAATGCTTCCATTTCTTTATTTTTCTCCTCTAATAGTTTCTTTTCAAACTGTTTCAAACTTTACCAGTCAAAGACGTAATGCTTCCATCGTTTTCCAGCTTAAAAACTTGCTGCCTAAAAGTACAAGAATGAATAGATCAATGAAAGATCAATGATTGACTTTGGCTATTATCCCAATACAATCCCAAGCAAACTTGATTTATATGATATGCAACTCAATGATAGAATAACAGTAGAAACTTGGTTCTGTCTTTATTGGACTACCAAAAAAAATTAAGATTGGTCAATTTTGAATATTGAATCTGTGAGTGGTCTCAGTGGATTGATAAAAAGCAGTGATACCATGGTGATATTATGATATAATATAATTTATTTAAGTTCTGATCTTCACTTTGTCATATGATAACTACTTACAAACTTCAATGAGTTCCCAACTGAGTTGAACAACATTCATAGTATTTTAATAGTCACCTGAGCATGAAGAATAATGTTTCCATCTTATGTGGGAGAGCATTGCCTGCTACAAAATTTGCTCCAAATAACTGGATCACCCTGTCACTGAAAATCTCTGGGAATGGATTTTCCTGGTGCAGAATCCTTCGACAATAAGAGAAGTTTAAGACTGCAATGATCACAGCCAGTTCTATTCCAATAGTCAGGATTAGATGTGCCAAGTAATTCAGCACTGGCGGTATTTAAAGGGGCCATGTCACAGACAGTGCATCTTTAAGAAACTGGCTAATTTTGATCAAGTTTGTCAATAACTCCTCTTACTCTTTCTTTTTCTTAACCATCCTTATTTATTTTCTGGTTATTACCTTTTTGTTGTTTTTAATTGACATTGTACATCAGGAAAAAATATACAACTCAAAATATCTTGACATAGCTCCCTTAACACTGGTTTCTGTCATATGAACAAGCAAAACCACTGCTAACTCCAACCCAATCCAATCCAACTGCATTCATGATATTCTAGCCCATTGTAAATAACACCCAGCATTTCATCAGGTTACCGTAACAGATTGTCAGTACCCATCCTTACTCCCAGGTGGACAGAGGGACTGTTACAGTATGTGTTTTCTGTTATAGAATTATGGGTTGAGCAATAGTGTAAATAGTGTAAGGAAAATTTAGTGAGGGAAATTTTTAAATCTAGACTCACTTTTTACATCAGATGGTTTCTAAGTCAGGTTTATACATCCAGTAATCATGTTACTAAGTCTAAAGCTCAAGTTTCAAGACTCACAGACTGAAGAGCATCACAGTCTGTTTACATGGGAGAGTACTGGCACTGAGGCCAAACTCTTTCCCTCATTAGAACTAGCCCCCTACAAAGTCTCTCCTGGAAATGACATTCAAATGTTCTATGAAAAAATGCCTCAACTCTTTCAACTTTAGCAACCATCTTCTCTACCCCTAGAAATAGACTGCCATTCATTTCAATACAATTGCCAACAAGTTGACCTGTGAAAGCTAAGCTAGGAACAAGGAAAACGTCTGCAACAATTACAACCTGGGTGCGAAAAAATGTGAGGAATAGGGAGATTACAGCCAGGGGTGGTGGATGATACATAAAAAACCTTGTGTCTCAGAAGCTTTCCATCCAATCTTTAAATCTCCTGGGAAGCTCTGAAGCTTTTCCATGTGTCGTTTGTCTCTGAACATCATTTGTATTTCAGTCTTGCACTTTCAAACAAGGGTCTCAGCATCTCAGCAAGTCTCAGATTTTATCATAATTTTCACCACCCCTACAACCACAAATGACTTTGAGAAAGTCTAATGTTTAAATCACCAGCCATCTGAAATAATCATGTTCTTTCAGAATGGAAGTCTGACAGCTATTCAACAAAGTACTCACGCGTTAAAGACCCCAGTTGCTAAGTAACCATTTTGGCACAGTGCCTCCTTAATTCTGCCAGGGGAGAGATGACCACTGCAATTGAACTCTGCTGGTTTTCTAATCACTGAGCCTTTGGGGTGAAGACAGAAAAAAATAAAGTACTGTAGTAACTTTGGTCTGAAAATGGGCATAGATTTTGACCATTTTGGCCTGTAAATTTGTAGCCCTTCTCAGATGTTTACAAGAATAGAAGCCACTCCTGGTTAGCTGCAGTCACATATTGGAGCCATGAACCAATTTTAGAGGTTTGAAATTGTGGTATCAATTTTTGCTTCAGTTCTGAAAGAGTGTATGGAAAATCACAGATTTTGGTGTGAAATAGGGTACAGGTTTCAAGGCTCAGGCCACACACCCTTACCAAAAGCCTTGGCAAGTACCCGACATATCTAAGCGAACATTCAGTAATTGAACCCAATGGAACACCAATCATTTGATTGGATTCAGCGATTGAACATAATCAAACTCACACTAAAATTTGGTCGATCGAACGAAAGTGAATGCTTGATTGCCAAACGGTTGACAATCAAACAAAATTGAACATTTGATTACCAAATAGTCGACAGTCGTACTCAATCAAACGTGCAATTACCAAACTCCTGTTTGTTTGATTTTTATGTTTAAACATTAACACTGACGAAAAACGAAGTAATGAAAAAAAATGCCTAAATATTACCCTATTATCAAACAAGTGTATATTTTGTGGAAATTTTGTACGGTGAACCATCTCCCTAATTCCCGTGAATCCTGTTACCAATTTGATAGGACGATTGTCACATCTGCATAATACCCCATAATAGCCACATGGTCAGGGGAAATTTCTATTGAAGGTCGCATTACTGCTAGTTTTCAGTGAACCCGAAAAGAAATGTTGAGAGCCTCAAGAGCCCGAAGTGATATTTTTCTATTAATCCCATTTAATAAAGGTTGATTATGATTACTCCTGTGTGATCTTATCAAGAAATGGTTTCCGAACAAAATCGAATCGGATTGAGTTCGATTGCATTCGATTTTGTTCGATTAGTTCGATAATCGAACTCACAGCAAAATAGATGTTCGATTTTGTTCGATTGCCGAATTCAGTCGAGCGATTGGTGTTCGACTGGGTTCGATTGAATTTTGGTTGGATTTTGTTCGACTGGATGCGCCGGGCGAATACCACCCCGGGGTCTCCTTCTATTCATGGTTGCCATTTGTTTCTAAAGAGTAGTTAGCTTATAGAAATTCTATGCACATTTGGGGCTATATAGAAACCTTTCCGATAGAATCAATGATCTATGATTTTTGCATCGGTAACAAATCTTTAGATTAAAACCTACCCGCCACTTGTGTTTGCAGCCGATCATGGTCATCAAAGTCGATGGTAGTTTTTTGTCGCTTAGCCAATGGCTCCTCGCGGGTCTCATTTGAATCGCAGAATTCATCGAAATCCAGGCTATCAGGCCACTCTGAGAGATCTTCTAAATCGCTTACGTTGTAGTCGAACTCCATCATGTTTTTCTTTTCCTTCGCCGAGGCAGCAAATTACCCGCCATTTTTATCTTGCGAGTCCTACCCAGGCCTCCCTGCCACGATTTATACTAGTCCCCAGTCTCTTATAGCCGTGATGGTGGCAAGGGGGCAAACCGGGTAGAAGGAAAAGAAATACATGAGAATAGCCACCATAACTCTCTCAAACATTGCTCGACATTTTCCCACGCGTTAACGTTAGCGATTGCTGTTAAGGTTGGTGTATAACGGGTTAATCTCTTAGTGAACATGGACTCACCTCAAGACAATCACGATAAACGTGTGTTCAAATGTTCTTATCACTCGTCACCTTCTATTTCGGACTCTTATGCCATCGTCTAGGGGGTAAAAACAATAGAAAAACCCTCATCGGGAGGAACAGAAGGTGGCTGCGGACGCTTAATAGAGGTGGCCGGTTAATACGGGTTTTACTTACAGTACTTCACTGACAAAAATTTCGGGACTTGATAACTGGCCGCTTAACAAGGGTTGGCCGCTTACAGGTTCGACTGTAGTGTCAAAATATTGATTGCTCAGTTGTGCATCATCTTCACAACAAACGATTTGAGCGGCGCATTTCAGTGGGGACCGTCGCATTTAAAACTTTTTTCTGGCAAAGGCAAATGCAACTTTATTCGAGAAACGTCGTGGAGTGATCCTTTCCAATAACATTGCGTGACGATTTCCTCGCCCCTGCGGATTTCTGGCAAGAACAGAAAGGAAGAAACGGGTTTTGAACCGAAAGGAAACGAGAATCTTTTGAGGGGAACACTAGCCTACGAACCCGCCGATCGCTTTGTTCTCCGAATTCTTCTGTTTCGCGCTGACCGAAATTTCTTTCCGTCCTCGCCGGGAGCCTGTTCGTAGGCTAGGAGAACATTCAAGAGTACCCATCCTCCCGTGAGAAGGCTGGTGTGTTTTGGGGTAGATATTACCTTGCTTATTGTCTCTTCAATCTTTTTAATATCTCCTTTTACGCCACTGGCCACCATTGATCACCACTGATCGCAACTGATCGCAACACCTAGAAGTTGCCCCTGACCCTCCCTTTCCGTAGATGATTTGAAAAGAACAGGGCGGGACATGTAAAACAATAATCGAAAATCGCAATTTTTTCCTTTTCAACACTTTATTGACGTTAATGCAGAAATTACAAACGAACATAATCATCTACTCACTCAAGTTCTTCAGGACAAATTTGACGTACAAGGCAAGAGAGGGTTTCACATCGAAGACGTGGGTTTGCCGCGCAAATCTGGTGTGAAGAAACGAGCATCGCTGTGGATAAACACGTCCCATTTTTTTCTTCGGACGTTTCGTTTCCCTGTTGATAAGAAAAGATCACCAATGTTTAAACAATGACTCGTCCTTTCATTATAGACCCCAGTCAGAAAAGAACGAACATGGACAACCGACGTTCAACTCGAACACAGCAAAATCATCTACCATGAAGATAAACAATGTTTAGATGAGGGGATCTCAACTGCCTGCCCACACCCCCCCCCCCCCCCCCCCCCACCCTTACTCTCATCCACCCCCTACCTCCTCCACTCCAGCCCCCCTCCTTTCTCTTTTTTTTCATT
>Ga0126338_10002668_pt1 | contig 12317 bp, 8 predicted proteins | sample OrbCmetagenome_2_FD_92529 | JGI IMG/M metagenome (GOLD analysis project Ga0126338, IMG submission 92529) | Coral microbial communities from Petempiche,Puerto Morelos, Mexico - Orbicella C C metagenome | ecosystem: Host-associated > Invertebrates > Cnidaria > Coral | place: Petempiche,Puerto... | reverse complement strand
GTCTTCGAAATTTAATTATTTTGCACCCAAAAAGACAACGCACATTCCCTAAAATCAACCCAGTACACATTTAAACATTATACAAAAATATTTGAGTGTTTTAAAGACAGAAGAATCATGTGGTTTTGCATGCGAGGCTATCAAACCTGCTTGATAAAATGGTGCGTCAAATGACGATTCTAATGGAATTTGGTAATTTGCATATTTCTTTGAAATAAAAGGATATTTTGCCAAAAAAACTATCCAGTAGTTTTTGTCATGCCCTAGCCTATCTATCATAAGAATATGAGCGAAATCGAATTTTCGACCCTCGCCACAAAATTAAGAATTTGTCTGATTTTTACAGGCAGGCACTCTTAACAACAAAACAAGTAATTTCTTCTGTGCTCACAGATGTTTTTCCACCTATAAACCTATGATGCTTTTTTTGACAGTCAGCACCACAACTTCACAGCTTGACAAGTCATGAACAATGCCAAATGCCAGTTGTGGGTCTAACACACTACAATGACCTTAAAATGCCAATGTCCTCTCTTGTGAGGTTTGTTATATCTGCAGCATTTTTGAATGAGATGTATTTGTGCATGCATAATGCATTCGCAATAGCATGGACATGCGTGTTTTTATCTTGGCCTCTTGATAATGTCAGATTAAAGAACTTATTCAGTGGTTGCAGATGTTTGTCCGCTTGTACATCTCTGATGCTGTTTTTGTTAAGCATAGCTAGAACCACAACTTCACAGCTTGCCTGCATCATACCTGCAGGAAAGAATGTGAAACTCGATTACTGTCTGAACACTTAAATGTGCATGTATAGGGCACAAATTTAATGGGCTCAATGTATTCTAATAAGATTACATATAATTTTGAGTCTATTGAAGTCTATCGAGCATGAAGTTAATAAGAGCCAATTCCTCTAAATACCGAGAATGAGATGACAGTTGTGAAATTTTGGATTTCTTCAATTTTTGCCCAAATAACCTCTATAGTGAGTTGTTTTTTTAAAATACCATTCAAAGGTCCTGAAGCACTTTAGTTTTTTTTAAATCGAGGAAAGTACAAAAATCACCATTTTAGCTCCCTGCTGCCACCGAAATGGCCGAAAACTTTGCATTTTCCTTTCACTCATACAGATCAATGCAATGATATCTATCAATATCCTTTGGGTAGCTCATAGTGCATGTCTTGCTGTTTCTAAATCATTAATTTGATTAGCAAAAACTCCAAGTGTTATAGTATGTTAGGCCGATACAAGTACCTTCATCGAAGCTCATGAATGAAAGGGCTAATTTTAGCTAATTTCAATACCATTAAAATCCCACTGGTACATTGAATTCGAAGTCGAAACTAAAATTTTCTGAAAGCCCATACTCTATATTATGTTGCGTGAAAGTCTTCCACGGCCCAAAAAAAGTACCCTGTTGAGGCCGTTGATAGAACCCAGAATATGGAACATTCCAGAACATTGAATAATTATAATAATTATGAAAAAATATGCAAAATTAAATTTTCAAAACTAAAATAAACAACAATAAACTGGTGTCAGATCAAAATATGAAAAGATATTGGGGATAGGGGGGTGGTAGGGGAGGGCTAGGGAGCATTGGGTATTCATTCAACTGACTACAATAAGTGCAGGTGCCTCTTTCCCGCCAATTGCATCACATGGCTTTGCAGCACTGTTTTGAACACAAACATGGACGGTTCAGATGATGAATGCCAGGTAGTTCATTGCGTCTCCTTTTTTGATCCCTTTTTTCTTTAACATCTGAGGTGTTCATCTGAGCATCATACAGTTGCTTGTCAAGTCAGTAGCCATAGTTTATTCACGGTTCTGTCTTCATGTTGCTATTTATCATCCACAGTGAATAAGGGACAGTCATGTGATTAAACTGACAGCGAACGACTGGAAGGAATGGATTACTCTTCTTAGTTGCTAGCCTTCACTCATTGCAGTCACTTTCATTTTTCTTTCTTTTTCCTTTTTTTGTTCCCTTTTTGTTTTGTTTTTATTTTGCGAGCTGATACCAATTTATTTTTGTTTGATTTAATTTTAAAAATTTAATTTTACATATTTTTCACGTAATTATTATAATTATTCAATGTTCTGGGATGTTCTGGAATGTTCCATGTTCTTGGTTTTATCCCCTGTCGAGAGAAATAAACGTGTGGTACATTTTGATAAATTCATCATACGTGAAACCAATGAGGAACTTGGTCCGCTAACTTCATGAAGAACAAAAATAAGTGAATGGAACCTTCTTCGTCAATAAAGATGCTTCTAATCTGTTTTTTCCTTCTAGATTGACCACATAATTAACTTTTGCAAACATTTGCAGTTAAATGACTGCTTTTGGTACATTGTAATATTATGCAAATTTATTTCAATCACTAGCACGTGCATATCACCCGAAATTGATTTTCCTTCTGCCTACTGTATGTTTCTTTTTGAAGGTTACAAATGTGGTACACATTATTTGTTCAATATCGGCAGTTTTAATTTTTGTGGAAAACCCACAGCTGAACTTGACTTTGAGGGAAAAAAAACATTTTAAAACGTGAAACTGGAGCACTCAATCGATTACAGTTGCATCCATCATGTTTGGTGTAAATATTTGAGCACGACCATTTCATGTAAACAGGTACACTCTACTTTAAAAATAACCGTCTAATTGCAGCATTTCTTGAAATTCTGGTCTGAGACCAGGTAATGATAACAAAGCACAAGAAGTTGGCAAAACTTCATGATCAACTGTCGAAAAGTTGTGGCATAATACGGCAAGATGATTCAACCTTTGTATTTCTTACCTGTGTGCTTGCAATTCTAATGGGACAATTGCCCCTGTCTTTACCACCAGATTTATAGATGAATCAATCGTTTCCTATCACCTAATATGGCACATCCCTCTGAACAAAACATCTACTGTGACATCATTTTGCTTGGAGTGTTCCAACAGTCTTCTGCCACTTGCAAAACAGACAGCAAAGCAAGACTGAAAACCACAAATGTTTCTTCATCAATTGCACTATGCTGTCCAGATTTCTATCTTACAAAGTTTCCAAACTTTGCTCTCTTTTAAAGTTCCAAGACTTTGCCATTCTGTTGGCCTGTTGGAATAACTGTCATGGCGTTAGTTGAGTAAGTACTTGAATTTGTTTGGTGGTCTGAATACTAAGAGGCCTATAGGTAGAGGTAAAGTCTTCATATGAGCTAAGTGGCTCATCAGGCATAAGCTGTCTTCGCTTCAGTAGCATAAAGCAACTATGCTTATTTGTACTCCCTCCTGGGTGGGATGCTAGTCCATCGTAGGGTTACCCCCAGCATTATGTTCACTGGTACCCATTTATTCACCTAGGTGGATAGGCACTGTGAGAGTAAAGTGTCTTGTCCAAGAACACAACACGATGTCCCTGGCCAGGGCTTGAACCCGGACCGCTCACTGTGGAGTTGACCACACTAACTATGAGGGCACTGTGCCTCCCATATAGAGGCCCATAACTGCACTGTTAATTCATTAACATATAGTGAACCTTACCATAAGAAGTAGTTGCTTTCCTTACTGTTTTTTTCCTCTGCACAATATTTTTTGTGAGGCCTGTTTAATGTGGCAGATTCTGTGCTAATATCATTTGACATCCTGTTGGAATGGCGTGAACATTTCAAACTTGGACACCCTACCAGTAATGTGATCATGGCCAAGCTGACATTCTTGGATCAGTAGTTGGAAGAGGTACATTTACAGCATTTACAACGTTTTGTAATTGTAAAGAAATTGTAATCATTTTCATTTGACTATGGAAATCCTGACTTTAGATCCAGGAGATTTTAAAAGTTCTTTAGCTCTTTAACATTCCAAGAGCCCACCATATAATCTGCAAATAACTGCCCACAAGTAATGGTCTGCTCATGCTTAGTTTCATCTAAACATTATTCTGCTTATGTGTAATTGAAACTATGAACTAGTGAAAAATGGCAGCTTCTTTCCCTAAACCGTCGAGAGTGGTTTAAATACGAATTCAAAACAACCTTGGTGACTGAATGACAAAACAATTATTGAACTTTGTTAGCACGAAAAATGATTTGTCAGTGTTCTCGCTGATCAATTGATTTGGTCAAAATTGACAAACCATGATATTTTGCTCAACCTCCTCCAATAGTTAATTATTTTTCTTCTCACAGAATTGGTTGCTGTTGGAATAATAGCATTTATTGTCCAATACACACATCTGTTCATATCTTCATGTGTATGGATTGAGATATACATCATGTATTTCATGGAGTTCCTTATATAACCCGACAATGTGGGGCCAGTTTACAAGCTGACTGGACTTTATGGCCAATCCCTTGACCATTGTTCCATTTTGGTTCACCTTTACCATCAAGTTCAACCATGTCTTTACCTATAAATGATGAGGGTAACGTAGAAGTTTTGATGTTTCCTGCTTCAACATGAATTTGACAAGATTTGGATCACAATTGACATCAAGCTATAACTGTAAGAGTTGATAGATTAATCACCTTAAGAACTCAAAATTATGAGTTCAGATTGATTCAGATTGTTTTTAGGATCATTTTGAAAATGCATGCAGATCATGCAAATTTGTTACAACTCTGCAAAAAAATGAACTCAATCATTTGCTTATTAATAATTATTTACCTTTTCTCTTGCATCTTGGTTTTGGCATTCCTGGACAATTGTTTGTTCCAGTTTTTCAAGAACATGCTGTTCTCTTGATGTTGCACACTCTTTGTAGTGCTCAATGTATTGCTTCACCAGCTCAACCAATTGATCTGCTTCAATCAATAGTCCACAACTCATGTAAAGCTGAACACCAAAACCAAAATTAGTGCTTGAGGTATTGCAACGAGTTATGAAAAGAGAATAACAGCAATACCAAAAAAGGGCCACACTTTCAACAGTCTTTCTGTCAGCAATTCAAAACTCACCATTGTGTGGACAAGAAGCACTGAGGCCACACCTTTGTACCACTGTGCCTGCTGACCAGGGATGAGACACCCTTATGGGGAATTGCTGTCAAACAGTCTTTGTTCCTCGTTGATCAAACTGTCAGGAACCCCTTTAAAATGAATTACAACTTAACTAACTTTTATACTTTAATTTACCATATTACTAACATTAAGGATAGTACAATGTAACAATGTAATGAGGTCTTATCACAGTGACAAGAGTCCTCCTTAATAAGAAGAACCTGTTCTGCATTAAGTCACAAGGAAAAATGTTCAAAAGATGTCTTGAGTTAGTGGTTTAAGTACCCTCAATGTAACTATATTTATTTATTTAACTATTTCTAAATGTTATATCATTTAAAAATACAGAGACATAAGTTCGGTGAATAATAAGGCACTGACCATTTTGTTTGATTCTTGTTGTATTATCTCTGTAAACTTTTATTAATTCTTCTGGAATTTTGGTCACTTTATATAGCTTACAAATGCACACAAAATGCAGAGCTTTTATTTTATTTTCACAAATGTTTACACTAGGTTTCCCATCCACAAATTAAATTAATGCACTTAAGAGAGTTTCATTCATCAAAAAGGCAACTTTTCCATTGCATAATCTTTGAGACCCTATGATATGTTGACTCATAAAACATAAAACACGTTTACTCACCTTGTTGTTGCAGATAAGATCCATGACTTCTTTTATGGCCTTTTCCTTGATGGCTGAAAATTCGTCTTCTTTCTTATACACAAAGTGTATAACCCTGCCATTTAATGTGTAAAATGTAAACTTAAGGTTTTTAACAGCTTTAAATTATTTTGAATAGTTATTTATATTTATTTTTTGTTGTTGTTTTCTTTTGTTTGTTTCTTTCCACAAAATATTGGTGTATAAACTGTTAATATATAATATTTTTGCCCTTTGCTTGCTTGGGTCACTAGACCTTGTCAATCACATGAATTGATCATGGTAAGACATTGATTATCAACATGGAAAGAACTTGTAAAGATGAAAAGTAAAATGATTGCCAATTTTGAATCCATTTAACAATGTTTAAGAGAGAGCTGATTCTATATGATTATATTATACAGCAAACACCCACATATAAGAACAAATGCATTCAGAACACCAGGCTGAAATTTGGCCATTAAAGCCCCATTTTTATAAGAACAAGATCAGGCTGAAAAGTGTAACATGCTGTTATAAAATAGAAAAAGTGTCATAATTACAAAACATGTGTATTATGTATGCTGTCAGATAACTACATAATTCTATCAGCTGTCAAGCTGTCTTGTTTTGGTATTGAGTACTTTTTTTCTACAAAGATTATCTAGTTCTTCTGTAGGGTGAGAATTAAAATTTGTCACATCAATGTTGTAGACTACTTGGATAAAAATTGAATACAGTATAGAATTTTATTGCTGCATCAAGTTTTTGCATTGGGTATGCTATGCTGATGTATGTTCATGTATGTTCATGTATGTTCAGAGTGAGGTCTAACCTCAATAAAAATCTTGTTTAATTTGAAGGAATGTTCACCAATGTCATTGCTTGCTGGCCGCAAAGTACTCACAATAGTCATGTGTTCCGTACAAGTAACATTTGCACTTATTTGCAAAACAACCATCGTTCCCTTGACAATGGCGTCCTTCTTGGGGACAGTGGGTACGCTTGCAGCCCATTCTTGATGACGCTGTACACAACAACATGAAGTGCAACACAAGAAGCCTACAATGACGCTCACGCCAAAACAAGAGTGGTGATCGAGCAAATGTTTGGCCGATGGAAAAGGCGTTTTCATGTGTTGCATTTGGAAATAAGAATGGCACCTGAAAAAGTCTGCATGATTGGAGGCGCTTGTGTAGTGTTGCACAACATTGCTTTACAGCTGCATGAGCCAATGGAGCATGAGGAGGTAGATGAGCTGGCAGATGTCGATCCCTACCATGGACTTCAACAAGGTCTGTCATTAAGGGACCACATCTGTCGAACCTTTTTTTGGTTGAGATTTCCACATGCTGTGCTGAACTCAGTTCTTAAGTTTATAATTATTGGTGCAACTCTTAAAAGTGCCCCTGTGATAAAGAATGTCACTTGATTGATTCCGATTTTTTATATGACAAAAATGGATCAAGCCATTTAGTAGGCCTCGGTTTCAAAAATCAAGCTGATATTATGTTGCAGTCAAGTTACACTGAGAGAGCCAGACCGAGGGAAAAAATGCGGTGTATGACATTTGCAGACTGCGGACTACCTTTAGGCCTACATTGTAAATAGCACTCTGGTTAGCCTTGATATCCGTCAGGTTAGCCTGTTTACGTTTAGCTATCAGTAATGGAAATGGAAATGTGATATTTAGTTAAAAAGTCGACAGTCTCAGTCTACAATCTGCAAATGTCATACACTGGAGAAAATGATGCCAAAGACTTATGAGTTTTATGTTTTTAATTTATGTGGAACACAGCGAATTTAATTAGCTGTGTTCACACATAAATTATACAGAATGACAACTAACTTCTATAAGCGCAAAATCTGGTGCTGCATATTTAATTAGTTTGGTTCACACATGCAAGATTACGCTTGTGAGTCTTTGACGTCACTGTCATTCGATCTGGCCCTCTCCATGCACCTCGGCTGGAACATAATGTGAACTGATTGAGCCTGCACCATCATTAAAGTGTGAGACCGCTAGAAATACAGCAAGTTCAACAGTGTTCAAGCCAGAGTGGGTTTCTTTTGTTGCGTGTTGCCAAATAAGGGCATTGATGGCCTCGTTTTGATTCTGAGTGCCTCCATGGAGACAACGAGTGAGGAGGTTCCTGTCACTCACATCTTCAAAGGTTTCATGGATGACATCAGCAACAGCCCTGGGAAGAGGATGGCTATGCTGGTAATCAGATGTTCCCAGGGCTAGATCCCTCTGATAGCCACACCAGGAATCCTCTCCACTTGGACAAAGGTCATGGTCAGGACTGTCATCAGTTGACTGGGAGTGATGCCATATAGCCATGACAGCATTTTCCATGTCTTGAATGTTATGGGTGTTGTGTCTAATTGCTCTCCCATAGTAGACTTGAAGTTTGTCAATAGTATTATTTGTTAGCCTTCCAGCTCCACCAATTGGCTTGCCATCATCAAGACGGGTTTGTCCGAGTCTCTTTTTCAGAGAGCGAAGGCGTGAGCCAAGACGCTTTTGAACATGGCCAACACACTCCAGTTTCATAACCTCCTTATCACCATAGACAGCTTCCTGAACAATAAGTTTGTGGCCTTTGCTATCACCATCTCCCAAAAATTCAGTGTAGCGAACTGAATAGTTCTCAACTGATCGCTGGAATATGGTCTAAAATCCAGAGGCATCCATTGATCCAGAACTGCCCAGGTAATTAGCCTCACAGAGATGCTGGTATCCTTCCCACCAGTCCTGGAATTGTTGCGTACCTTCCTTTCCCCTCCATCCAGTACACTCCTTACAGTTCTTCAACATAACCTCTACATCAATCACTTTACCTGTGATTGTGGACAGGGCAGTGACAACTCCATATGAGGATGAATATCCTCTTTTCCTCCAAGTGCCATCTCCTGAGACTCCAATGTCAAATATCCCATCTTCCTGTGGCTCATAAAAGGTTTTCACTTCTTCTACAGCATTTGCCATACTTTGCTTACAGACAGCCTGTGCAGCACTCCTCACAACAGCAACATGGTCTCTGTAAGAATTTTCATTCATTGGCAGGGGCATGTTCATGACACAAGTAAATTTTGCAAGCGCTTGATGGCCAATACCAATGTTTCTGGTAGCCACAACTATCCTCCTGTTTACCTCGAATGCTTGGCTCCCTTCGATTTTTGAGGAAGAGTAAAATTTCTCAAAGAACTTGCACTTTGGGTTCTTGCAGGTCAATAAAAAAAGGGAAGCGAAACCCATCTTGGTGCTGCTGTCTTCCTGCAACTCGACACGGCCATGCTTGCAAACAGGACAACACAATCAATGGAAAACTGCTGAAAGCACAGAAATGTCAACGAAACAAAAACCCTCTGGTCCCTCGGAATATTCTTCACTTGAGTTGTTATCTGATTCAATTGAAATTTTGTCCAGTTTTCTCACAAGCCAGGAGAGATTTCACTTTTGTAGCATCAATGCTCAAACTCGGCTTGTTTTCTTCTCTGTCAGATCCTTCGGTTTCTTCGGCCGATTCTTCACCAATTGAAGCCTCGTTGTCCGCTCTTTTTTCCTTCACAGTATATCTTTTACCTGCGAATCTCCTTTTCTTGCTTCTACCACTCCTAAAGTTTTTCTTTGGAGGCATTTGCTCAATTTGTTTGACAGGAGAAATTCTGAAAATGGCGACTCAAAAATTATGCTCGTGTTTGAAGGATTCAATGCTTCGTGTATTTACCATGAAGTGCCCAATATCTCTTACCCAGGCCCCTACAGGTATTGAATTGCTCTTGCAGGCTTTTTTTCTCGATTTCATCCCATTTCTGTTTCAAAAATGATGCGTAAACAACTCTGGTTGCCATGGAAATGGTCTATGTTTTTTTTACAGAAGTTCACAAATGGCTCAAAAACACATTTATTTTAAAAGAAAATTGGAAAAAACACTCCTGACTCAAGACTACAATAACTAAACTTGCCTAAAAAACAATATTCTAAAAATTGCCATTTTTCAAGAATTTTGGCCTATCAAGCCTCCTCCGGCTAGGCCTAACCAGAGGTTAGTTTAACCTGTCTTTTGAACAACTGGGCCCAGAACTTTACCAACCTTTCATTTTCTTTTGCATTGGATGTCAACAAGACACCTTCCAAAAGGGAATCAATGCCTGCTTGGGAAGAGTCCTGCATAAGACCACCTTGCACTTGCAGAAGGAATTCTGACAAACTGTCATTCATTCTTACGTCATCGATGACTACGACAAATGTGGTCTTGGTCAATGTCTCTAATAATTTCTTTCTAAGAGGAAAGTGTACAGTGCCATATTATGGGAATACATATCGAAGCAATGAATTAATAATACATGAAAACAAATTAAACCAAATCCACTCTTACAAAGAGACTCCGAACAGTACTGGATCACTGCTTGCCAGAAGCTGGTTGTGTTTTACACGTGGAACACCCTGAGCATAGGCCAACAATGTTGTAACATTTGGTCTTCCAATAAACCTGCACATAAAATGTTAGCTTTGCTGTAAATCGGTCTGACAATAACAAATAAACACAAACAGACTTGTTCTTTTTAAAAGGTTGAATTGCTTAAAGTGGCCATTGCAGCTCACTCAATATTCAACATCCAACATTTGCTGCAAACGAGAAAATAATATTATTTAAATACCTGCGTTATCAAAAGTGTGCCCTTTCGTCATAAGATGCTGACAAATAAATGCAGCAGCTGCCAAAAAAGGTTCTTTGTTGGCCCCCCCCCCCCCCCCCCATGATGATTCATGATGATGAACTTTGGAGAGCATATGTTAGAGCTGTTGATCACAGGTCAAAATAAGCGAAAGGATACTTCTTTGTAAAGAATCGCAATTAGAATGACAATTAACAGTGGGTAAGGGAGTCACAAGCAAGGGCCATGGACACAATTCAGTTTAAGAGCATTGTAGGCTTAGTGGAACGACAGTGGCATGGATCCTACTGGAAGGACAGTTAATTTATATTTTTATTAATACCTACAATAGATTTGTTGTAAGAGGTTAGGAAAATTGTCCTAGTTTGGAAATTACCGCTTTTTTTGTTAAGGAACTTGGTGAAACTTGAAGACTATTTATAGATTACTGGGATATTAATTGATTTTAATTCTTAATGTGTGAGGAATTGATCAAATTTGGAAAACACCCTATACCCTTATGAAACTTGTGGAATTGTTGAAAACCACAGTTAAGGGGGATAATTGTAATACCTTTTTCTGTTAATGGATACAAACCCCAGTTTGGATTTTGGATTTTCCGAGTTCTTACAGTATGGAGAACTCGATAACCAAACTGTTCTTGAAAATTTGTTAAATGCTATTTGACTTATGAACCACAATCCATGGTTGGAAATTTTTCAGTTCACACACGGTAATTGAATTTCCACAAATAACATGGAAAATAATTAACCATACATGGACATTCTGTGTAGATCAAAATGCAGTGGCAAACATCCATACAAAATCCACAGAGTTTCCATGTCTGGTTTTTTAGGTTTTATGGATATTTTAAAATCCAATGATTAACCACAAAAAATTTAGCGTGGAAAGCTGCTTAATTTTTCCAGCGTTCATTTAAATACTTTTTTTTCAGGTTTATTCAGCTACTACAAAACAGCTGGGAAAAAAAACTAAGTGGGCACTAATTTAGCACAGTTGAAATATGATTTATCTCAAAATAATTGGCTTGTTTTTGTCATGTTTTTTATTTACAGTTTTCATATTTCTTTCACCGTGCTGTATTATTTGTCTCACATGAAGAAATTATCTGATTTCTTGTTTTCAAATTGTTGTTTAGATAATGTCGTTTCACTATTATGTTCCTGTGTTTTCTCAAATGTCATCCGCTATAGTAAAAGAATGGAAATTTTGTTGTTTTTTGTTTCTTTTTGTCCTCCAAAGTCAATAATTAACTTGTTTTTGCATGTTCAATTTTCTTGGCTTTTGTTGTGCAGCAAAGAAAAAATATAATTTCTTGTTTTCTTATCAGTTTTAATGCATCTCAAGTTGAGTTCTTTTTGTGGATATTTTTTATTATTTTGGCCTGTCATTTGTTCAACTTTAAATATATAACTTTTTTCTCCTTACGCTCACTTTGTAATATTGCAAAAAAAACTCCGGGAATTAGGGGTAGGCTGTGAATCATTAAGTCACACCCATGTTTTCGTGCCAAAACAAACTTAAATTTGAGTCTGAGCAAGTGGAACAAGTCGACTTCATTTTATAGAAGTAGAAGTCTACTTGTGGCAAGTCTATCTGGAGGTGTTCATGCAGGATGTTTTGGTCTATGTAAGTATTAACTTTGAATGGCTACCCTGGAACTGCAAACACTCATGCCCCGTCCATACTATGCTGGAGAAATTTGAGAAGGTTTATCACTCTGAAAACACATCAAATGTTTTTCGTCCACACTTCGTTGGAGAAATTTGAAAACACAACAATCACCTAAAAAAAGTAAAAAATAAAAATAAAACTCCTACCGTAGTTTCTCGGTTATAAGGCGCACGGTTTTTTCGAGGAAAATCTGTTTTTTCGTGGGAAGTTTTTGCCAAAATTGGGGTGCGCCTTATAGCCGAATATTTTCGCGCAAAAAATCTAACGACAGCAATTTTACCGGAACTTACAGTTAAAACTAGACAAATAAAAGACACTAAACAT
>Ga0126338_10002667_pt1 | contig 12318 bp, 7 predicted proteins | sample OrbCmetagenome_2_FD_92529 | JGI IMG/M metagenome (GOLD analysis project Ga0126338, IMG submission 92529) | Coral microbial communities from Petempiche,Puerto Morelos, Mexico - Orbicella C C metagenome | ecosystem: Host-associated > Invertebrates > Cnidaria > Coral | place: Petempiche,Puerto... | reverse complement strand
TTGCTGCGGGGGGCCCTCCCGCTTTGTTTTTTTCTTTGTTTTTATTAAAAAAAAGCCAGAGAGAGTTCTTTCCCCCCCCCCAAAGAAAAAAAAATGCCCCTTGCTTCCCCCCCCCCCCCCCCCCCCCCCGCTACCCCAGCATTAAATTGGCTAAAACCCATTTTTAAATCTGGTTGGCTGGAGGATGGGTGTACAAGCATGTTTAGAGTGTCAAGATCATGTTTACTAAAGGCATCTGCTGTCAGGTATCAGTTAATACCCTTGAGCGACACTTGATTGACATTGCGATCGACATCTCAATCAATACTCAGTCAACACTCGACATCTCAGTGGACAGCCAGTCGAGATTCAAGTAATTTTCACAGACATGCCATCGAGTGTCAATCAATAAATAGGAGTCAGTCACACTGGGCCAACTATCAACCAACTGTTGATCAAGTGTCTATCTAGTGTCAACCGAGCATCAATTAAGTGGCGATCAACACATTGACGGAGATGTCAATGGTGGGTCAATCGAGGGTATGGATCGACACTCGAGGGCGGATACCTATAGGACACATGATCCAAGTGTCTTGCTTAAGAATTCTAAGCTGGTCAGGGGTTGACCTCAACCTCATTATAATTTAAAATAACTAATACAACAAATTCATTTATTAAGATTTTTTTTTTTTAAATTATAATTTTTTAGCCCAGCAATAAGAAAAGGAAAGTGGCTGATGCTCATGATGTTCATGTACCAAAACACACCTCCCCACGTGAGTAACAGAAACTTTAATTAGCACTGAGTCATTTTCCTTTATTTCTTTTTCTGCCTTTGGTTAAGCACACCTCAGGGCCAGTTTCCATTGTCTTTTCTAACCATGCAGATACGTGTAGTTTTTCTGACATGATTTTTTTTGTTCTCCTGGTTAGCTCTTCATGCCCATGTACCATGCAACAAGGTAAGATTAGAGTAATTCTTTAATCAACAGGAGCTAATCATAATTTTACAGTAAAGGTTTAGTGTGCATGTAAGCTAAGTGGCCCATCAGGCTGGAGCTTATCCTGGTTTCTGTGGCATGAAGCAAGTAGGAGTATTTCTACTCCCCCCTGGATAGGATGTTAGTCCATTGCAGGGTTAACCCCCAGTATTTTATTTGCCAGTACCCATTTATATACTAGATTGGAGAGAGGCACTGTGAGAGTAAACAACTTGTCTTGCCCAAGAACAGAACACAGTGTGCGCAGCCAGGGCTTTAATCATACAACTTCTGCATAGTTTTTTGGTGTTAAATTGAGTAACACCCAGCATACATCAAGGCTTGATTATTTTATTCATCACATCTTTTTGAGTGACGGTTTATTTTGTTTACAGTACCTCTTGCAAGTGATCGATCTTCTGAAACCTAAAATCCAGACTCTAATGGAGAAGTGTAATACGGTATGTAGGCCATAACAAAAAGCCACCTGGCCCACCGTTATTTGTTTCTTTTTTTATTTGGACACTTTTGCCTTGAAGTGAGTGGGTTGTAGTCAACCTTCCCATCAGAGGATATCTTAGGGACCCTGTTGCATATGTTACAACTTGTTTTGTTTGTCACTTAGACCATACCATCTCCAGTGTTTTGTATTGCTATGGCCCCTTGCAAGAAATTTCTTTTTTCAGGAGCTATCCCCTCATCACTTATAAGAGAAATTCCATTACAGGATAATCCCCTAGTGTAACAGTTCTCGTTTTGGGTCCTTCCCCTGTACATGCCCAATTATAGGAGAATTCCCCAAACTGGAAATCAATTCTCACAAGAGATGTTCTTTTACAGAAGAACTCCTCTCTCTCCCAGAGCTCAAAAAAAAAAAAATGAATTCAAGTTTGCCCTTCAGACAAGTAACTCTCAATTTTCACTTGCTTGGGACAAATGCATGCTTGTTTTTGTTTCCCTTGCTTATAATTTGATTGGCAAATGACTTGATCCTTGTCTATTGGGCAAGTAGACATGAAGAGTTACTTGTCTCGCAGGAAAATCTACTTGTCCCAGATGACCAGATGGCACTTTTTGTGAACCCGGTCTCCTCTCTTTGCACCCCTTATAGTGAAATGTTTTTCCTCACATGAGGTCTCACATTTTGGCATGTACTGCCTGATAAGACATGTCTTCTGTAAATGGAGATGTCTTCTAACGCAACAGGTTTGCTCCAATGAAAGTGCTCGATGCAGTGCACTTCCAGTGTACATGCTCCTAGTAACTAGTTTTCTGATAACTGGAGCATTTTCAATAATTTAAACCTTCAAGTTCCTCATGATTTCGGTGGCTTACTAACTTCCAATCTCAAGAAAAAAACCTGATAATGTTGGTAGCTATTCATGATGTGCATGTACCAGTTAATTAACATGTTGTTATGTTGTGTTTTGTTAGGTAAAGATGTGGATTCAGTTGTTAATTCCCAGAATTGAAGATGGAAATAACTTTGGTGTCTCCATTCAGGTACTGCACATGAACAATTATCACTGACAGCTTTTTAGTAAGGAGTGTAACTGCTGGAATAATGGGGTCAAAATTCACAGAAAACACTGTGAATGCTGTATATTTGTAAAGTTTATATTATTAATCAATGCACATAATGTAATAAAGAGTTCAAATTGTATAATTTGGACAAATGTTTATCGGAAGATGCCAGAATCAAACACTGAAACAGAAATAAGTGTACAGCAACCTTAAAAGATCGTAATATATTGTCAGTAGATGTGTGTTTCAAGAGCTGATGTCCAACTGTGAGTCATAAAAACAGCAATAACTTGTACAAGAACACATACCCAAATTACATGCTACCTTACTGGTTAATTAACTACCACTAACAAAACATTAATGATTTTGCAGCCATCCCTACCTACCCCACTAATATACCAATTTAAAGCACCAACAGGCTTCATGCCATAGCTCTCTCGAATCTGGTGTTGTTTTCCCCAAGAAGTGGCATTCAGGGGAAAGGAAAGGGTGTTTTTGTTCCAGTGGCTTGCACCTTATACTAAGACAAAAATAGGCATCTCAACTTCTGAGTGAGGTGATAGCTGTCAAGTAGTTTTAATAATCTACTGGCTCGTCTTTTCCACTCTTGACTGATAAGATACTGATTAAAGATGATTTGTAGTCTTCTCTTTATCACTAGGCTACTATTTACATTTAGTTATGTTCAAAATATTCTACATTTACCAGGCAAGTGCCTGTCAGTTTGGACATTCAGTTAATACAGTGAGTAGGGAGTGATGTCAACCCTTTTATGTACTGTTTAATCATTTTTGCTAAAGGAAGAAACTCTAAGTGAAGTACAGAGAATTGAAGGAGAGGCAGCAACGTTTTTGGACCAGATATCAAGGTACTCACTTACTCAATTCAAACAATTAATTAAAGGGTTAATATTTGAAGAAACATTCATTTCAACAACATTACATAATAAATGGCTAGAACTGACTAAATAGTTTTATAAGTAACACCTTGAAATGACAAACACTTTTCACTTTGTTCGGAAGGTGACTTACCCTCAGTTTGAGGGAACCCCAGTCACCAACAATAATATTTTTCAGACGTTCCTCGTCCGTCTGATCATAACAAACAAGAAGATCCGTTGGATCTTATAACCGTGCTTTTAAAATTTAACTGTTTTCTTAGCACTACAGTCGCAACGCAGTGCACATTCCAAAGCACTCCTTGATGATTCATTGATTACTGTAGACACCACATTACTTGATCAACACAAACTGTATTATTGCACCATCAGTCGTAGCCGTTGTGCAATCTCCAATGACGTAATAGTCTTAATCTGAAACATTCTTTGGGATATGTATGGGCATGAAGATACGAACACTATAAACAACGGCTTTCTTTCTTAAAAGTCACGATTACATTTAATTGTTTTTTCCCTTGAGTAAAGGGCTAGCAAAGAATTCACATGAGTCACATAATTAAGAATTGTGTTATCCATGGCTATCTTTAGTACAGTGGTTGTTTCCCTACCAATGACGTAATCCTTGCATGTTCTGACAAGTTCTTTGCTTGGCTTGCAAATATTTCATTTTCCTTCCGATTTATGAACTTGCCGTGATGAAACAGCCAAAGAATTTCCTTCATTTGCCTAAAACCATGAGAAATACTCGCAAAATTGCAAATAAATTAAAGACCGTCGCTTCTGGCGAAATAAACTTGCAAAGTAAACACGATCTTATTTGTCACCTATTGAAAGTGAAAGCTGCAATGTTAACGCATTCCATGGCTGATGTAATACCTTTTTTTAGCGTATTTATTATTCCCTTTGAATCCAACGCTTCGATATAACCAAAAGAAAATATATTTTGCCCACAACAAAGAAGACAATATCCGTGAAATTGTCCTTGTCTTAATGTTTGAACAGCTTTTGGCGAATAAACATCACATGTTGCATGACTCAAAATTTGGCTGAGAGGGAGCTTGGGTCTGGTCACCGACGAAAAAATAATAATAATAGTAATAAACCACGGGTAGATTATGAACCGCGCTCGGCCCATGGCCGCGTGGTTAATAAACTCTGTCAAAATAATAATATTTAAGAAGAACATCTGAGATTTCTTTTAGTTGAAACAGCCATGTCAAATTGCTGGCAATGAAGTTTGGGGTGAAGTTTTGTTTCACCCTTAATACTAAGAAGTTTAATGAACCTTTTTTTATTGGTAGATATTACATCACAAGAGGAAAAATTGTTTCTAAGATCATAAAATACCCTCAGTTGGTAAGATATTTTTTGTATGTCATCTTTGATATTTTTCTGTGACTAACAACATGATAAAGCCAGTATAAAAGATTTATTCATGTTGTGGTTTCAATTTGTGTTTGGTTTGCAATTTTCCAACAACTAAATATATTTAAATAGATATTTTTAATTTTCGTTGTCTCATTTATATTTAAATACCATGATTTGAAAGAAAGGAAAAGGAAAATGTAACTGGTTGTAAAATTTAAAGTCAGAAACATCTTAAAACCAATCGTGCCATGGAAACTTGACATACATGTATTGGATCTGTATTTTGTTGCGTGAACAATTCCCATAAGGGGCATTTGACGTTTAGTAAAGTGATCCATTCTGAGTAAATGTATACAATACTGTTCCCTTCAAAATTTGATGCTTTACTGTTGTGTGTGTTCAATAGGATGACTACAGACAAGCTGTAATCGAGTTAGATGAAAAGGAGTTCACCAGTTTACGTCTCTGTTGCTGTGAGCTGCGAAATCATTATGTAAGAAAATGTTGTATGGCGTGCAATTCAGTAACTGGCCAAAGGTTTTGTTTTCAGGGTAACAATACAAAAAGTTCAAAAGTTCATTTATTTATAAGCCTTACATGGAACATTTTTTTTTATTCCTAATGTTGTCATGGATCAGCAAAAGCTCGGATTTTAACCCTCAATTTTAACAGGAGTTTCAGGCCTCATTTGAACTTTGGTATTGTTATTTTGGAAAATGCCACTGAAGGAAAATATCTAAAGGTGTCTATTTTGGTAAATGATAAAAACGATCTCTGGCTAAAAGTATACAAACAGCACATGCTCTTGACTGTCTTAACTACAGTCTTCAGTAGGCAAAATGGTATTTGGGTGCTAAAAACTTATACCGTTTTGTCAGCCTTTATACCATTTTGCCCTGTGAAGAATGAAGTTAAGACAGTCAAAAGCTTGTGTTTTTTATGTACTCTTAGCCAGAGAGCATTTTTATATTTTACAATGATTCATCCCGGCTGCAGCCCTTCTATATTTTCAGGTATTAAGTTTGTTTTATGGGGAAATTTATGTACTGAAACTTGCTTCAATCCTATGTTATAGCTTTCACTGCATGACACCATCACCAAGAATCTGGACAAGATCAAGAAACCTCGCACAAACAACGCGGACTCTCTGTACTAAAACCCTGTATATTATTATTATTAACTTCATCACCCTAAAGAATTGAACTTGTTGTCGTAACCAATAAACATTATGCATCTTAAGGAGCTTCACAGTACCTGTTGCTTGTCCAGACATTTTTATTTCAACATTAATATTATTAGTAGTAAGAGTAGCATATTTTTAGATGCCTATTTACTGTACAATATTGAATCCTCTACCCAGTTTACATCAGCTAGCTGAAGATGTGTTAAACATTTTATTTGTCATAGAAAGCTGATTTCTCAAATAATTTACATTTTTTAAGAGAACTTTCAAGACCAGACCAAAATAAGAAACTTTTATTCTTGAGATTAAGATCAGTTTTTAACAGAAATATAACAACCTGGCACAATTCTTACTTCAGTTATTGATGGCAGATTTCTTCTTTACCTGGTCTGTGTACAATACAGTATTATAAAAGTTAAGATCACTTTATAATTAGGATTATGCATGTCCATCAAAAATATTCTAGTGATATTACTTACAAGGATTAATGTATATTTCCAAGTATTACTTTAAATTTAATTAGAACTGAACTGGTTTATACAGGCCAACTTGAGCTATGCATTATCATGAACTAAGTGAAAACTGCCTTCTTATGAATTATTGACCACAAGTTTTATTTTCATAAGAACTTTAGTTAATAAGAAACTAAAAACGTGAGTAGGAGCGATGGCAAATTGTCTGTTTCAAGCACCTTTAATAATGCCCATGTAAAATTGATCATTTTAGGTGGCAGTCAACACTCCTTTAGACCAATGATGAAAATGTTAAGTTTTCTTATATTATAGACTTTTTAATAAGAAGCGATCCCTATTGAAAATAAATTTTTTTCTGTCTCAAGTTGCATATCACAATTTATTTACAAAATATCTTAGTTATGTTGTTAACATTGAGCGATTTTCATTTGAGTGTTGAAAAGTAATTGGTTTTGCACTTACTACGCAACGCGATTGGCTTAACAAAACTCGCGCCAATTTTTCATCCAATCAGAAGTAAAACTAAAACCCAATCGTGTCTAACTCGCACTCGTTTTCGCGCGCTTTGCGTCACCTACATGTATCTACTTCGAGTTTTGATTGGCTCTCGATATAGCCTTTGTCCTTTGTGATTGGATTGAGCGATTACTTTGGTTTTGGTTTCAAGACACTCGAGTAAAACCGCTAAATTACTGTAGTCATAGTTAATAGAAAGAAACGGTTGATTAGTAGTATGAGTAGTACACAGATAACCACCTTTTGTATTTTGCCAAGTTTTGCGCAGGGTCAACCCCCAAAATAGCCAACAAAAACATACAACAAAGAACTTTGCCAGGTTCCCTAACCATTCCCTCTATTAACTGTGCTGCAGCGCAGGATGTTTGTCAGTCTCTATTCACTTCATGCACTGATAGGACGTAGTGTAGAAACACCTAGCATCAGGCTGAATCACGGCAGACACATCCGCCAAGCCATGTCAGAAGTAGCTAGCTATTAGTTTCTAAAGAATCCGTGGTGCTGCATCAGAAGCCAATTTATCTTTGAACTTTTTCACTTCAGTTTCCGGACGTGGTTGTGGTTTCAGATTTGAGCAAAAATATTGGGGCGTCGACGGATTTGGTGAAAAAAAGAAACGGATCGGCGGATTTGCATACCCCTATTCACCTCCCTCCGGCTGAAATATTTTTCATTTGCAGTCGATCTCTTGCCCACTCGCTCCTAGAGATAGGAAACGAGACACCCCTCCCCAACCCACACCCCAAAAGTAACTTGGGTCGTTGAGCTTTTGAATCGGACCGAATGGGCCCATCACCTTGGGGTGATGGGGTCCTGTCACAAAACAAAATGGCAGCTATTGCATTATATCCCAGATAGCACCAGGCACTAATTGTAGGAATACTAAAAAATATATATATACATTTCGCCGATAAAAGTAAAATATAAAACTTTAAGGTAAAACGCTGTTAAAATTATGAGTCCAAACGTTTCCGATCTGTTTGATCATCATCAGAGTTTCTGAGTCTGATCATCATCAGAGTGAAACTCTGATGATGATCAAACAGATCGAAAACGTTTAGACTCATAATTTTAACAGCTTTTTACCTTAAAGTTTTACATTTTAAAAAAAAATTTGTCGGTATTTAAAGCACTCCCCCCAGGGGCGGGGAATAACACTCTGCGCGCCTGGCACTTTTTTTTATGTTTAGTTCAGCCAACAAAAAGTAACGTCACATCCGGTAAAAAGGGGCCGCGCGCGGGAAAATTTTGTTTGAATGCAGCATTTGCGTTCTCTCGGTGAGTAAAATGACGATATTTAGCAATCGGCTGCAAATTTTAAGGTTGTTTTCTGGCAAACTTGAGGGAAAAGTGTCTTCTTCTCAATCATTTCATTGGTTGAAAGAATGTCTTTGCTAGTAATTCATAAAAGAGTTGTTTCGTGTGTATGTTTTCCCACGAAATGTCTGCATTTCTCTGTCGTTGAATCACATAGAAGACGTCTGTTTGCGTCAAAACAATGAGTTCAAGGTGAGACACACTTACTTGAAAAATCCTATTCTATTAGGTAGGTGTTTTATAGAAAGTTTCAATGGAAGCGTTCTACATGAGTGGGAACCCCATTAACAGAAAGCCGTTTTTCGAACGGTAGCTAAGAATGTGAAGACTGTTTTTAACTCTACAGTAACTGCTTGGAGACGTTGTGCATCGACATATATAAACGAAGCGCTTCCTCTTCTTTCTCACTGATTCACACCGAAGTGGTATAGCAAACCTAATTTTATGCTTTTTGAACCCGCATTAAATTTTTTTGCTTATGTTGCGATCGCCTATAAAGTAACTAAACCGTCTTCTTTTCTCTCGATTACAGGTCAAAGTGGACGGATGGAGCTCCCTTGGAGCCTCGAAGGAGGTCTGGAAAAGCAAACGAAATAAGGGTGATCTCGGAAAACCTAACCGGAAAGTCTACTCTCCTTATAGGGGACTCCATCACAAAAAACATGGAAAGGTTTGCTCCCAGCTAACCCCGATTTTTCCCCGCTTCCACAGTGTTAAACGCAGGCATCGCGGGCCACACTGTGGAAGCAATCCTTTACAGAGTCGAGGTAATGAAAATCGCTTCCCCTGTCTCTCATATCTCTCTATTCTGTGGCACTAATAATTTATGTTCACATTCTCCTACCACCACTTCTTCCACACTGACTGAAATTTTATTCAGTTTTACTGCGACGAAAGTGTCCAACTGTACATATCCATTTATTTCCAATTTTACCACGATTCGACCACCTTCTAACACACGTTGCTGATACTAACTCTTGTATTTATTTTCAGGTGCAAGCTCAGGTGCAGCTCAGCCCTTGCCATCACGGTCCAAAACCTACCTCTAGCCAGCCAAAGCTGAAATGCAGCTGCCCTAAACCCAAACCAAAATCTAACCCTACCCAACCAAGACATAAATTCAACCCTACCCAGCCAAAGCCAAAAACCAACCCTACCCAACACAATCAAAAACCTAGCCCTACCCAGCCCAGTACAAAATGTAGCCCCACCTATCCCACCCTGAAAGTTAGCCTAACCCAGCCCAGTACAAAACCTAGCCCTGACCAGCCCAATCAAACACCAAGGCCTGACCAACCAAATCAAAAATCCGGCCCTACTCAACCCAGTGAAACACCTCGCCCTACCCAACCCTCGCCGACTCCCTCCTGGACCTTCTTTCATGCTCTAGTGCCCAGCCTTCCCGCGCGGTTGACAATCAATCAAACATGGCGGACAAAGAAAAGATGGAGAATGATAGTTTTCTAAAGTCTATTTGTAAGTATCCCTTGGGCCATGAATGGATTTTTGCTCTAGCGCTATATCTTGCTTTCAGTAATAAGTAAGGATAGGTGCAGTGAAGGGTTTTTGCGATGTAATAAGTTTTGATTTCGTTCATGGTGGAAAAGTTGCATTGCGGCAGTTGCAAGTTGATGATTTTGCCGCATGTCCAAAGTATTTCAACTTAATCACAATGCCATGCTTTGTCTCCGCTCCGCTCATAAATTGAACTCAAATGCTATGCTTGTGAACAGAAAGAGGAAAACACGAAAAAGTCGCGTGTTTGCCTTGTGTCTTTCATTCATGGACGGCTGACTCTATACGTTTACAAAACTTTGGCAGCCTGGTACCGAATGATCAGAATTTGCTAATACTCCTATACCAAATTATTTCAATTTGTTGAAGACTGTTCATTTTCAAAAATCCGATCGAACTAGAGAACAACTTTAACATACACTATACTTTCAATGTTTTTTTTCCCAGCCATATTAGGGAGATACGCCAAATGATTTGTAGAAAATCCTTGGTCTTGGAAACTTCCGATACTAAGGGTCACTTTGATGAGACACAAACTCTCGTTTTTGTGTGTTTTCCTCTTGGTGTATAAAATCGATTGTGTCTCAATCTCAGATTTTCAAGCTAGGGTGTTTGTGTCTTTGTGATCTTTCTTTCAAAACACATGGCACACAAAAGAGGGGGGGAGGCATTGAATGAAGGGTGGTGGGGGTCAGCAGACACTGCAAAACTGCAGAAAACTTAGACAGAGACTGTAACGCCGCAAAAAAAAATTCAGAGTATCCTGGACTATCAACTCATAGCAGTTACTACTTGGCCCATTCAATATCATGGGAATTGCAAAGAAGAGTTTAAATTCACTTTTGCATGTAATTAGGAGAATTTTGAATTTTTTTATGAAGAATTCCAAGAACAGGGAAGAAGAATTACCAGATTGTGTTACTGAGTTTGTTGTTTAGGAAAGGAAAAAAGTGCTCCAGGTTACTTTGCCCGAAAAGATTTCCCTCACCCCCAGGGTAAAATGATAAAAACCCTCATTTGTGCCAAACCCAGATTTGTGCCAGTAGTTGGTCATTTCATATCTAGTCCCCAAATCATATTGGAAAGATCTGTTAATTGAAAGCCTAAAATTATTTGGTGTCATCGTTACATATAATTTGGTAGACCATGGTCTATAGCTTTTGAAACATGTTTTTTTCCTTAATTTTCTATCAAGCACTATTACTCCTCTGGATAAAGGTAATATTAAACAAGTGTTGACTTTGTAAATATAAATGTATTTGTTTTTTTATTTTAACTGGTTTCTTTGCAGTAAACAGAGGTCCAAACAAAAGACAGATCAAACCTGCTGGGAACAATTCACTTCTTCAACTGGCTCTTGGAGAGGATAGTGAAGATAGTGAAGAGGATGCCGACTTTGAGCTTAATGATGATGATGACGATGAAGGTGCAGCTCAAATCAAATCAACTTTATCTGTTGATAGATCGATCGATTGATTGATTTTTTTGATTGCTTTGCATGCATTGGAATACCTTCTCAAGAACAGTCATTTTTCTTGTTCTGGACAATTTATAATACCTTGAAATCAATTGAAATGTTGATTTTATTCAGTCATTGTATTAGGGTTGGGTCGCACTAGAGCGAATTCAAGCCAATTTTGTTTGTATAAGTAATAAATCTGTCAACAAGTAGCGTAGAATAAGTGCACCCCCCAGTTTAAGAAACTTGCCAAATTTTTGTGAAGTGCCAAAATTTTGCCAATCTTCAAAGAAGCAGAAGTGCTGCCTCGGAGGCTTCCAAAATTTGGCAAAGCAAATGATGTTGTTTTTTTTTTTTAACCATTTAACTGTCATATTTCTTAAAACATGTCTAGATAAAATTACGGCAAGAAAATAACTTTGACTGCTAGTCCAGTTTGGTGTGTGAGATGGCGGGACAAAATCATTTTTTACCCAGCTCATCTAATGCTTTTTACAGTTATTTCAATGCAAACGAGGAATATGAGCGGTGTTTTTATTCAAATTCTCATGACTTGTAACCTGGATCAGGTTACTGGCAGCAATTTGAAGAGATGGCTTCAGCAAGACAATTTTCTTCGATCGCAAGTGGCGCAAGCAACAACACAAACGCAAGCCGAGCAAAATCTGCTCGTCCAATCATGGGCCGAAAATCACGAGTTGCTGTAGAGCGGAGAGAAGAGCATGCAGCGTGGAGAAAAATCTGCGATGAGTTAAGCTCTCGCATGAGTTCTAATAAATTACTTAATTGAGAAAAATAGATCTTGTGATGTACATTTTGATCAGTAACGTTTTGGTTCCAACATGTTGGTCTAATGCGACCGCTGCCAAAATTTGGAAGATACAGAATTTTTGCCAATTTTTTTCCTCACCAAATATTGGAAATATTTTAAACAAACAAAATTGGCTCTGGTGCGACCCAGGCCTATTAACAAAAATATACTCTGAAGAATATAAGAATTTTTTACATGCCTTCTATTCAAGGTTGCCGTACAGAAAGACTCCTTCATTCCAACCGAAGTACTCCTCTCACCTGGCGGTGCTCCTGGCCCCACCACATTCCTTTTT
>Ga0126338_10002666_pt1 | contig 12322 bp, 8 predicted proteins | sample OrbCmetagenome_2_FD_92529 | JGI IMG/M metagenome (GOLD analysis project Ga0126338, IMG submission 92529) | Coral microbial communities from Petempiche,Puerto Morelos, Mexico - Orbicella C C metagenome | ecosystem: Host-associated > Invertebrates > Cnidaria > Coral | place: Petempiche,Puerto... | reverse complement strand
CTTGTACCTCGAAACAACTTTTCGCCATACATTTCCTTCTAGCGACTAGCAATGTTTGCCCCCTGACGATCCCATAGTTCTTCGCGCAAACACGGGTATCCGATTACTGGCAACTCATTCATTTATCGTTAATTTTTAATTTGCACTGCAGTGCAAATTAACGCGCGTGCGTCCGCAATTTTCTCAGTCATATAACAACTGTATGAAAGAGCAAATAAGGATTTGCACTACTCGTGATATTTGACAATTCTGAAGACTCGTGCAATTTTGAGAAAGTTTTCAAATATCACGAGTAGTGTAAATCATTTATTGCGCTCGCATTTATTGTACTAATTTCAACTGGGAACCTGGACACGCTGTTTGGGGTATTTAATGGAGCTCGCCCGAATACCATAATATCTCGTCGAACTCTCGGCAAGTGCCATTTAACAAAATCTTCGTGAGAAATACATTACATCGCATTCCAATTAGGTAATTATATATTTACATTTTGTCTGGGCATCCATCTGGTTGTTTTAGTCTATGTCCTGACTTAAGAAAGTCAACAACCTCCATTCCTCCAAGACCAGAATACGGCATTTTACCTGAACAGAAAACAAACTGATTCATTGCGAAAAATGTATTTTTAAGTAGGCATAATGATCGGCTTTCCCCCCCTCCTCCCCCTACCCTACCCCCCTGGATATACACTTTCCACTTGATAAACCTCATCCAGTTTTTCAAACAACCAATTAGAAACAGGACATGGGGATGGATGTCTGTAGTGTTCGACTCTAAACTTTGAACTTTGAACTTTTTTGCTTCCATCACTTTTAATCATAATTAATTGTAGCAGCTCTCGTAAGCTTGTAATTGTTTTGTTTGTTGGCAGTTGTTATTGTTTTAGGGATAGGGGCGTTGTTTCTGTTCTTTGTTCTTTGTTCTCTCAAAGGGTATCAAACCATTCATGTGAGACCTTACGAGAGCTGCTACCTAACCCTGTTTAATACAATATAAACTCACTGCAGATTTTTTCGGCAACAAGCTTTAAATCAAAAGTGCTGAGGAATGTACAGAGAAGCAGAAATGTCACCACTTTGAATTTCAGTCCGTCACTCACAGAGATAGTAAGAACTTTTGACCAGGCTATTTCAGATCAAACGTTGTTGATTATTCAAAAGATTTCTAACAAAAATGATTCGTTGCGCTTACCTAGAGTTTCTATCTCCCATAACACAACACCAAATGACCATCTGAAAAGAAAACGCAATAACAGTACTTCATTAATTTTCTTCAGCGCGTCATCACGTTAGTGATTTATAAATTCAGTTTCTAAATCAAGTGAATTATGTTTGAGATAAATCGTTTATTAAACTCACAACTTGCAGCTATAAGCTGAATTACTTGTGTTATATACTACATGTTTAAAAAATTTAAACTATAAAAATTCCTAACTATACCTAAAAAAGTTATATAATAACAAAATACACCAAACTAGTATAAAATTCTATTTACAATTGTTGTTTATTTGCATAGTGCATTATGAACTGCGCTATGTTTCAGGTTTGATCTAAACGTCTTTGCAATCAAAGCGCCTGCATCTAGTCACATGATTTGTATAGAAAAAAGCGGCGCGCGGTGTCAGTAGGCCATTTTACAGTTGTGTGCTTAGTTACCTGGCCTATGACTGCAATCAAGGCTGGAGATGACCTTGCCTTGATACAGACCTCTCTGCTTTTCTCATGCAAATGCCAACTAGTTAGCATAAGAACGAGTTGATTTACACAACAAAAACAGTGAGGTCTGTATCAAAACAAGGTCAACTCCAGCCTCGGTGCCATTTAAAGGCCAGGTCACTGAGCAGACAACTGTAAAATGGTCTATTATTAGGGAGCTCAGTCACTGTATTTTGAGTTATTTTGGCCACATACAAAATTACTTTAAATGGTAGGAAACTTGAAAATAACAGTTTAATAAGATAGAAAAACACCAAAGACATAATGATAAAACACAAAGGAATAAGGATGGCTAAGGATGGAGAAGATTAACACGGATTACAAACGACGAATTTGAAAAATTGAGGTTAAACTTTTCAATATGCGAAACCGTGACGTAGCTCCTTTAAGCAATGACGATGACAACGCCATGGACGACGTCTACCCGGGAGTACTTCCTTATATGTACTATATAGGTATGTGCCGCGTGATAGAGTAGGGTTTTTGAGGTTATCGATCCTTAAATAGCCAAGGGTATCATTTTTGCCGCTGTTAGCATTGTGTTCCCGGTGTGATCCTTAGATAGGGTACCTAAATTGTATCAGCTAAAATTGCAGTGTGTAAATGCCCAGCTGAATGGAAAACATTTGATCTGTTTAAAACTGAACTGTTCGTAACCTTCCAATGTTACAGAAACGAAATAAAGTTCAACCATTCATGCTTTTCTTAGTTTTTGTTTTTCCCTTGAATAGGGTGTCATTCCTCGGGTGTGGGTCTAAAATAAGGTGCGTTTTTCATTTGCTTCATCCTTGAATAGGGTCAGGGTTTAAGACACTTCGCGCCACACACCTACCAGAAATTTACGGAAGTATCTCCCCCCAACCCCCACTGGGGGGCGCCTAATAAGAAATGAATCTTTATTTTACTTTCGAATTTTGTAATTTAACTATCTGACTATCAATATGCCAATCGGTCTGAAAACTTGCTCAAGCTCCATATGTAATGCCAGCGATCAATTCCAAAAGGAAATACGAAAAAAATGCCGTCGCGGCAAACGTTCTTCAAAATACGCAGAATTTGGTCATTTCACGTTGTTGTTTTGCAGAGGACGGCTATGAAAAGTACTAATACTTACAACGCACGTGCACAGCTATTGTTTTCCATATTTTTCGTTGTCGTTGCCGTCGAGGTGGCGAGCGAACCAGCATGTTCTTCTTCTCCTAGTGATATTCTCTTCTGAACGTCGTATAATTCTAAAACAAACCTGCCTGCCCTCGAGAGATCCGAATTATTTGTAAAGCTGGATGTTGTGTTTTTACACAAGTGAAAAGGACCAAAGAATTTGTCGACTTTCCGCCGACAACGAGTTCGCAGTCGTTCTCATGTGTTGAAACAGGGAATTCAGCTAAGAAGTGGACTGTTCACTTCACAGAAGATTGAAAGGACGAGAGAAACTGTCAATATCTCAGCGAATGGAAAGGTCAGAAAGAGAGGTTTTCGAAGAAAATTTCTCATGGGAAGATGCCGGTTGATCGATTATGTCGTCGCAAATGTTTTCCACAGACTACTTGTGTTGAAGACCATGCAGGAATTCACAAGGCTCTTCCAGAAATAAGGTAACTTTAATGAATAGACTAAACTTAAATGGATTTTCTTAAAGAAATTTTCAGATCTTCCCGTAAACTTTTTAACGGCCTAATTTTATGCCCATTTAGTCGCTTTTGTTGTGCATTTACACGAAAATTACGAACACGGACGCTTCAGGTTGACATAACGAGGAAATTTAGTCTTGGCCTTTTTTACGTACCAGTATTTGCGAAAGATCAGTTGAATAGCTATGTATAAGATTGTTTGTGAACACGTATCTTGAGGTGAACCAAGAAACCACATCATAATGCGAAATTCAAAATTTCTAAATCGTTGCTCACACGGCAAAAAAACGTGAGTGAGTTTACGGTAAATAAATTCATGTCGTTTTCAGTTTTTAGTCCTGCTACTACAGCAAAATTTAGGGCTTATATTTAATTTTTGGACAAGATTTTGGGGGCTATCAACCCATAAGCCGACACTTTCAAAACCTTCCAATGTGACTATTTTCAAAAGGTACACAAAGAGGATATTGTTTTGTTGCTGTTGTTGTTTCTGTCGTTTCTAAAGGAAATGCAAATTGCTTTGATCCACGTTCTAAAGATTGCAAAAGATTGAGATATTTAACTGTGAAAGACTAGTTTAAGCTTTTGTGAAGTTTTCAACCAGTGCCAAAATTCCAAATTTTTAGCAGCATTAATAATGCCCATTGTAATTTTGCTTTTGGAGTTTGAAAACGGCTTTTGCATTCTGAAAACGCATCAAATGTTTTCCGTCTACACTACGCCGGAGAAATTTGAAAACGCAACAATAACCAGTCATTTTGGATTTGTGTTTGAGGAAAACCCGGTCAGGGAAATCACGTGATTATCGTGACGTCATCGTTGCTCCGTCATCAACATGTTTTCTGTCCACGCGAAAACCAAACGCCGGCGTTGTCAAATTCTTCCGATTTGAAGAGCGTTTTCGAAAAGCTCTGTTTTCGTGACGGTAAGCCTAACCTAAATTGCTTCTCAATTTTCTTCGGGGTAGTGTGGACGGGGCTCAGGCAGCGTCCGCATTTCCTTACGCAAGTTTTCCTCAAACACAAATCCAAAATGACGGTGATTGGGTGTGGACGGAAAACATTTGATGCGTTTTCAGAGTGAAACCTCCGTTTTCAAATCCCTCCGGCGTAGTGTCGACGGGGCCTTGGTCAGCAGTTGTTCATTTTAGCGATGCAGTGTATGATTTTCCAAAGCGCAAACTTACACGTCTGTCTTAGCACTGTATGTATAATCTTCCAAGGACTCGAGGGCCATCCATCGAACTGGCAACATTCCCTGTACGAAGGCAAGAAAAAAGGGGTCAAAAAATGAGAAGACAAAGGCAGAATCTATAGTGAATTAAGAGATAGAATCCAAAGAGCAAGAATTTTAAAGAAACAATTGAAACTAATCGTAAGCGGTTCTTTTGCCTACCCCGCTTGTGCTTTCGTATTCACCACTTTCGTACACGTCACGCGACAAACCGAAGTCAGAAACCATGGCAACATTGTCCTCGCCAAGGAGTATGTTCCGAGCTGCAAGATCGCGATGAATACACTACAACAACAGAGAAAATAATAGCCCTTCTTAGAGTTCAAATAACAACTAGTACTAAGCAAACATTTCTGAATCCTAGATCTCAATGTACATTCAAACAAAGCCAACGTTTGCCCATAGAGCGTTTTCACTTGACGTCACGGCGTCCATATTGATGTACCAAACCAATCCGCTGGAAGTTGAACTCTTTTCTGATGTAAACAATTTCTCTTGATCCAGGAAATTTGCAGAACGTTTCATACAACCTTAACCAATCAGAAGGACGTAATTTCAACAACTTAACTTCGACGTTGCGTTGTAAATAAGGGATAATTTGATCATCTTTTTCTTCTTGTGTTATTTATTAACCCATCAAACAAATTTATTGTTTTATCTTCAATATCTGTGAAGGAGTTAACTTATAAAAATACTGGCCACTTTTTCTGGTACAGGTTAACTAATGTTTGTAAACTTAGAAGCATGGCAACGAGAAACAGCTCCAGTTGAAGGAGATGGTGTAGGAGTAAAAGCAGCTGGAGCTCTTTGAACTGGCAGAACTATTGCTACATGAGGTTCAGAAATTCACTAAGGATCACAGTATCAAAACAGCGTCAAATTCATTTTAAATCTCTTTATGTGGTAATGTTTGATGACGTTCTTAGGTAAAATAATTCTTTATATTTTGCATTAACTTAGCTTTTATGATAGCTTATGTACCTTTTTGGTTGCAAGGTGTAACATCCCATTGGCAATGTCTCTTGCAATCTTTACTCTGTCGATATGTGTAAAGGGAACTTGCTTTTGCTCAACGTTGATATAAGGATTTTCTCGGTTTTTCGTCAAGAACTGAAGTAAGCTACCATTCACCGCCAGACGCACCACAACTAATATTGAACCTGGTCAAGATTTCAAAGGTGAAATGCGTCTCACGTATTAGTGCAATTAAAAACTAGCTGTGGAATATGGACTTAGGTTTTCAGTTTTATCCGTCCCGATATAAGTTGCAAAACCCCGGAATCATTACTCGGGCTTCCGTAGCAAAGCCTAAGCCATAAAATGCAAGACTTTCAAAGTCTTGGTCGCCAAAAGGGGTTCATGGTTCCACGCGTTTCTGGCGTAGAGCATGGAAACTGCCACAACTTTCTTTATCGTGTGTTCGCTCTTCGTGAACGTCGTAATACGCAGAATGCGGAGTTTTGTGAACAAAGTTTTGGAAAGAATCGGGCCTTATACGTTCATCTCACGTATACAAAGATGTCAATCTTTTTCGGAACGGGTCGGTTCACGAATTGTATCGCTTGAAAGTCTGCCATATAAGCAAAGTCCATCCTCGTTCTCGCGAGATAACAAATGAGTGATAACAAGTTCAACCTGCGAAAACACTGACAAAAAACTATGTTTACTGACTTGAACTATGATGCTGAGAGGAGAATCTAAGATGTTGAAAAAATCAAGAATCGTTGTAAAAACTAAGAACTTCGAAGATCAGGCATCATCATAAATGAGCCTTAAATGAAGAATTTAGTTCACTAAACTTACCGCTCCTTGTACAAGCTCCAATAAGACTTATGACGTTAGGATGTTCTCCAACAGTGACCATGATTTGAAGCTCGTTCATAAGGTCTCGCTTCTCCATCTCTGTGGCACTTTCTGCAATTATTAAAAAAACATAACCACAGTTTAAAATACTTTACATCACTTCTAGCAGAATATCACTGCATTTAATATCTATACACAAGTTATGTGTTTGAACATCACCGATCGATTTAAGGGACATCAACTAAACGAGAAGGTCGATCTTTTCCACAGTAATGTTATATCGATCTTCAGGAATGGAAAAGCAAAAACCCCCTATTACATTTGCACGTACTCCGCGTGTGAATGCAATTATAAATTGATTTTGCTGATTTATATAAAACATAGACATTGAATAAGTACTAGTGGGCCCGGACTCTTTAAATGGATTAAGCACTCTGATGTCTTTTTAGCCACCAAGCCGGGGAAATTAGCCATCATTCAGTATTTTTATGTGCTGCAATTATTAGGCTTCTCAGTTACTTCGCTGCAATCTGTGACCAGATTAGGCATTAAGCTTGACTTTGAAAGGTTTCTTTGACCATCCCCAAATTAAATAACTTACTTATCCTCCTCGCCCTGGCTGAGACATAAGGCCGCAACCATAACCCGCCACTATACCCTGTGCCGTGCCTTGGCGTGCGCCACATCCTATTAGAGACCCATCACTTCCAGCTCCTTCATCACTGTCTCCTGCCAGGTGGTTTTTGGTCTGCCACTCTTTCTCCACCCAGTTAGAGCCCATCTCAACTAAGGTGTAAGGTGGAATCAACTAATACAATTACCTTTGAGCTTTTTCACTGCGCATTGTCGCCATTGTCCATTGACCCGCACCAAACCTTTATAAGCTTCGCCAAACGCGCCTTCCCCAAGTTTGTCTTGAAGTGTAATATCTGACCTCGGAAGTTCAAGCCAATCTCCACGCACCCAAAACATAGTCTAGAAGACAAGAGTAACCCTTCTTTAGATTACTGTTGGTTTGGTTTTATTCTCCTAAACTTTCTCCAGGAACAGTGTGTACTGAGCTTATGATCTCATGAATATAAGAACAATTTTTTTTGCACCGTAACAGGGTTGCCACAGGTATGGAAATAGTCAAGGAAAAAATTCTTCAAGGTCGGGGAAAAATTTAGCCGGCGAAAACAGCCGTCCTTCTTCGCTACCGGCGTCACTCGGGCCGGAAATTTTATTTTGAGTCAGAAAAAATTGACAGTTCGAAGAAAAGTCATGAAAATTGAAATAATTTAACACGGCTGATTTAATAACATTGAAGGCTAGAAGAAACACTGCATTGGGGCACTGATCTTAACGATGTTTTCTACAATGAAAGAAAACCTTGTTGAAAACTTATAAGGAAAGGCTAGAAACTGATGCTAAATTATCTGACATTTTGTATCTATTTGGTCATGGAAATTTTTATCAGGGAAAAGTCAGGGAATATATTGAAAAGTGATGTCTGTGGCAACCATACGTAAATCACTTTGAGGCACCTACACGACTGTCCAGGGTTAGTTACATTATTATACCTCGTATTTCTCCGATCTTGATTTACGAGTTGGCCGGACTTTTGCGCAAACTGCCACGACAAACAGAACAGCTAAGATCACCGGTAACACGATAATCAACATTAAATTCCTGATGAACCGGTCTGCGAACAAAATACAGCAAAATAATTAATGCGATGGCTTGGCTTGCATAAGGAGAGGGGCTTCCCAATAACACGTCCTAACAATTTCGAGTCAAACCTCAAGTCCATTAACTCCATAAGCTTAATTCTTACAATTCTGTCATTTTGTGTATGATATGCGGTTCAAGGTATTACTATATTTGACACCAAGTGTGTGACCATTCAAATGAAGAATATGGAGCTTGCTTTAAAAAGTATGTGGATAGCTCCAGCATGTCACCAGTTAAATGACAATATTGAGCGATTCTTTCTTGCAGTAGGCTGTTTTTGTTTCATGTGTAGGGAGCCTCTTCCTATTAATCATATAAGTCGGACAAGGGCCAGGGGCGGATTCGGGGAGTGGGGTGGGAGGCTAGCCACCCTCAACCCTTTTTGGAAAAGCAAAACATAAAGTTTTTAAAAAGATTGTGAATATTATGGCAGAAATAAAAGCAAACTCCCGGACAGGTACGTCATTGTAATATTTACATTGTTGCATTGCTAGTTTTCCTGTTATAACAGTTTTCAATTTAACAGGTCCCAATTCTCAAATTGCAACATTTTGGGGGGCACGCCTCATTGATTCTGCAACCCTAAAGTACAAGCCATCCCCACCCCCCTTGGAAAATCCTGGATTATCCAAGATTACTAATCGATTTTGATAATTTGTGCACCTGAGTGCTCCTTATAAATCACTAAGAGGCTATGTTTATACCCATTGTACTTACATGCAAATTGTAGAAACTAGTCAGCAAAGTTTACCGCAGATATAAAACTTACCAGGTAGTGTGCTTTGTGTTATCATAACACCATTAGATCTTCCATATTTGTTGTTGCTTGACACTCGAATACTGTACTCTGTTGAGGGTTCCAAATCCTCCATTGTCGTTTTCGTCCGAGAGTACGGGAGTGTCTGTATCACTGTGAAGTTACCCGAGGGTTCTGTCTTTAGCTCGATGGTGTAGTTTTGTATCTGATAAAAGTTCCCATGTTTTGGCGGATTCCAACTCAGGATGATGTATTGTGTCTGCACATTTATTGCCCTCAAGTCTTCAGGGGGTTGAGGTTTTCCTTCATGATTAACGATGCAACACAAAGAAAACAGAAAGCTGAAATTAAAGTTAAGTTACTAACTAGGAAGATCAGGGCTTTTCTGGGAAAGAACGCCAAGAAAGCTAGTTTAAAATGTTCTCATTTCGTTTTGTGTCTATTCCTGTGATGACAATGGTTTACGAAAAGGCACACTAAAGGATTAAGCAGTGTATAGATTTTAAATGTTACTTCTTTGATTGGACACGTTGGCTATCTACCATCTCCTATCCGACGCGCGCTCGTGAAATTAGGGAAACCACGACGGCAACGGCAACGGCAACGTCACTGAACAAAAGAATCAATGAGCAGAACAATGGCTGTGCACGTGCGTTATAAGTCTTAGAACATTTCTTTACCCTCTGCAAAACAACAACGTGAAATGACCAAATTCTGGGTTGTCTGAACAACGTGAACCACGACGGCAAATTTATCGCTGTGTCTCAGATTCAGTTTCGTGATAGCTTTGAAAGTGAAACAAAGTAAATGACTTTAGGGTACCGCGAAATTTGCGGGTAAAATATAAATTCCTTAATCGACGTTGTCCTCGGCGTCGCCGTCGTGGTTTCATAAACTACCTATCGTTAATTGTATGACTTACCTAAAACAGTTATGGCCGTGACATCGAGTCTTTTGTTTAATGCTGACTCAATTCCATCTGTCAAATGGTTGCGAGCCTCGATCTCATTCGTCTTGTTTAAATTTACCACGGTGAACACTTTAATTTCTGCCTTCACACTGCCACTTCTTTAAAAAACACAAAATCATTGCAATGTGATCGAGTTGTCCCGCCATCAAAGACAACAGCCTTGCATTTACTTCAAGCGAATACAAAACAGGAAGGCAACGGTGGTCACTTGCCAGGTTCATATGCATGAAGTTTCACTTGCAAAGCCAGGTTTCCAAGGGGCGGGGGGGACTAACTTACCTGAACTCCACAGCTTTAACGTCGTATATCTTCAGAATGCTCGATTTACTAAAATGACGCTTTATCTACAAAAGAAATGACAGTTACTTGAACTTGAAAAACAAAAACAAAAACAAACAAAATAAGAAATGGGTATTATTTAACCATCGCATAATTCCAAACTGACATGCTGTTGTAATCGTGCAACGTTCGTAGAACAAGACCGAGTTACAACTATTCTGCTGTCAACCCAAAATCAGTTGTTAACGTAAAATCCAGTGATAGTTTCTTCTTCACAGTATTCTGTGAATAGTTACTTTAAAGAACGAAAAACTGTGTATCAATGTAAACATTTGTAGGAACTAGTTTCTTGAACATTTGGTTAGCGCCCTTTATTCTTGATTAAGGGGTTCCAGACTTGAGGTCTGACCTGCGTCACTGCAAAACTATCTAACAAGTTGATCACATTGAAGTACGTCTCGTAACCGTTACAATACTCAGTGTTGTTTCACATATGGGCCATTGACCAAGCTTGTTCGGTCAAGACGGCTACATTTTGGCCAGATTCTTTTTATGCCTGTTTATGCACCGAGACGGAGTCGAGGTCCATAAACACACAAACAAAGAACCAGGCCAATATCCAGCCATCTTTTCTTTAATAAAATGTATTTTTTTCTCAATAAAGGGTTTATTATTGGGAAAAAAAAAACACTTTGTCTTGGGGGACACAGTGTGTAATCCCGAGAGGGCAAGATAGCTCCATCTTGCCCTCTCGGGCAGCCAATCACAGCGCAAGATTCGGTTCATTTTGTCCGCCCACGGAGCTAGTCATATAAAAGTGCATGTTAAGCTCGACTACGAAACAAACAAGACCCTTCTTACCGCTTGTCTAATGTTTTCTTCCAAAGCCACGAACCTGCTGGCACTACGGTTCAATAAATCTGTACTGAAGTTCGCATTGATCACGAACTGAAAGCTTACAGGAACAATTACTTCACCTGGAAAAAATACAATACAAATAATGAAACTATTATTATTACTACTGGACAGTAAGGAGACAAAAATGACGTTTTTACTCACGTGACCAGCAGCCATGCAAAAATATCGGAATAAAAATACGTGTTTAAATGAGAAAAGAGTTCAACTCCCACAGGATTGGTTTGGTACACCAACATGGCCGCCGTTTCATTGTTTTGGAACACCAGTGTGGCTGCCGTGACGTCATGTGAAAACACTCGATATCTAATTGTTCTGTATGGGATACCAGGACAAAGAAAACCAAGTCTAGTAGCGAAAAAGACAGGTCTCTGGAAGATAGCGCCGATCCTTTTCAGTTCAATACCAGCCAGAAAGAAGGGTGAGATGGGAGCCATTCAATTCTGATGACAAAACTACAGAGATTCTGAGCCTGATTAGTAGCCAGGCTGTCCAAGATCGTTCGGTTTTACTCTCTCCTCTGCCGATATAACTCCCAAAAGATATTGCTCTTTATGTCATGTTTAGGGGGTAAGAGAGCGCGCTCACGGACTCTAGCAATCAGGCTACGCCATAGTTAATGGAAGGAAATGGTTATAAAACCTGGCACAGTTCTTTATTGTATGTTTTTGTTGGCTATTTTGAGGGTTGACCCTGCACAAAACCTGGCAAAATACAAACGGTAGTTACATGTGCTCATGCAACTAACCAATAGAAGCATTGCTATTATGTAATTCATGCATGGTCTATGAGCATAAGACGTGCAGGGTCAAGGACCTTCCAACAATTAATCTTAGCTTGTTTGTAAATGTTTGCTTCTTTGATGTTTACCGGGCTTCTTAACCATTTGCCTCTATGAACTATGGCTAAACAGAGATTAGCTTCGCATCGAAGACTGGCAGCATGTTACTCTTGATCCCCGAGTAAGATAGGCTCGATTACCAGCTGCTGTTTCGGGAAATGAGCCCGCGCTCATCCCCTGAAAAGACCACGGAGGAACGCGACCGAACCCGGGAGAGCGGCGGAAATCGAGCCTACGAATATGAGCGGGTTTGAAATTCAAGCACTAGATTGCCTGGACTTTTTTTGCGACCCTTTTCCTTATCCTGGAATTAACGCTGTTACAATACGCAAAGATTATCTTAAGAATTTTCACATAATCCATAACCCATTGCAAACAATATGGTAATCATCATTGCAGGCAAGAGCTAAAGATCTCTAACCTACCAATTGAAAGAGATTTCACGTGCAGAACTTCGCCAGCAGG
>Ga0126338_10002665_pt1 | contig 12323 bp, 5 predicted proteins | sample OrbCmetagenome_2_FD_92529 | JGI IMG/M metagenome (GOLD analysis project Ga0126338, IMG submission 92529) | Coral microbial communities from Petempiche,Puerto Morelos, Mexico - Orbicella C C metagenome | ecosystem: Host-associated > Invertebrates > Cnidaria > Coral | place: Petempiche,Puerto... | reverse complement strand
CTATGACAACAGAAAAATCTATGAGAATAATTATCAGATAACCAAAACATGGTCATAGTTAAACCTGTTGAGTGTGAACACCTCTTACCTTGATGTGATCCAAAAGTGCTGTGGCAATTGTGGTGTGCATATCGATCAACCTCTTCTTTTCAAGCAACTCAGGAAGTGAACTACAACAGTAACAAGAATATTACTTCACAATGTCATCTACGCCTTAGATATCTTTTGACAACACATTTTACCATAGCCTGCAGTCCTGCAGTGTGGTCTGCAGGAGTCCGAAAATGGTCACCGTGTGTAGGCTGTCTATGATGCAGGCTAATTTTACCACCGAAAGGAAAGTTTGTAAAAAACGGAAACAACAATGTCAGCATGTAACTCCACTGTTCTCAGTCAATAACTATTTATAAGACACCACCACTTTGAATATTCCTGAAGGCTATAAAGTGTGTCAACAATATAGAATTCTCATGTCGAAGAGTAAAAGCAGCACTTACATTAAAGCAAATTCATACATCAGATAGAGATATCAGTACATATACCTGACAGCTGATGTTAGTTTAGCTGTACTATCAGCCATCAGTTCACCCATGGCTTCTTCGTTACTCTCATCTATTCCCTATCAAAAACAAAACTCTCCACTATCAATATTAAAAATGATTACCATTACATGGTGGCGTCGCAAAGTCTAATTTTGTTTCCAAAAGACACAATACTTCTGGTCAGATGGCCTGACATTTATCACAGCAAATGCTCTCTCTAAGCATGCATGCACAAAATCAAGCTGGAACCAGGATTTTGTGGTTCCAATTTTATATTTCACCCAGCGCGAAGGGCAGTCAGTCACCACTAAAATGAAAAACACAAAGGCTATGGGCTCGTGATTGCATGTCAAAATTACATGGCCATGATATCTTTCATCCATGGCCGGAATAAATTTTGTTATCACCAAAGACCAAGTCCAATAGCAATTAGTTTTTTTGTGATTACCACTGAGTTGATTGATAATGTGGATTGATTGGTTGAAAGAAAACCTCTGATCATGCATGAACAGAACAAAAAGTATCTTAACAGCTGATATTGAGAGAAACAAACCATGAGAAAACAAGCTCAGTTGTTGAATGACAAAACAGGAAACACTGAACATGGTTGAATGCAAAAAGCTGTGATCTGTAAGCATTGCAAACATCAGTGTAATCAATTTGCACCAGCTAATCAGTTGCTTTCAACAATGGCAAATAATGTGATCACTTGTAAACCAAAACTCAAGAAACTTTGCTCAGCTTCACCCAATCATTGCCACCGATCATCTTAGCCAGTCAGATGACAGTTAAACTAGAATGCAAACTTTAAACCCTACCATGACATTTTTTAGTCTCTTGACTTCTTCTTCAGAAGCTCTATATTCATCCAGTTCTTTCTGTATTGATTCTGCCACTGTTGGAAAAGGACTAAAAAACACAAAAGAAAAAAGAATGATTCACTTTTACTAAAACTGAGGGCAATTGAACCATGAACACTCTACATTTTTTGGTACATTTTCTTGGTTACTACAGAATGAGGGCAATTCATATAATGTACAAGTCATTCTTCAAGTGTCAAAATGATAGATACTCTTGCCAAATATAGAGAACTTGTGTACAAAAAATGTACAAAAAATTTTCAATGTTTATGGTTTAAGTGTCCTCACTGTAATAGGTAACTTCAATCAACCTTATGTTTTTGTAATCCCTTCGAAATTGAAGCAATGAAACATGACAAAAATATAAATTTTTAGGTTTTCCATGATTTAACATAAAAAACCTATCTACAGTTCATGTGAATTCTTTGGAATTGCTTATCACATATCAAGGTTAGAGCCAGACCTTTTTTCATTGTAACACAGACGGAGAGATTTGACATCAAAGGTGCTAACTGCCCTCCTTGGAAAATGGAACTATTTCCCACTTTTCAATGATAGGTTTACCTTTACTTAAAAAGCAACATGACTCACAAATCACTACTGGTTGCTGAATTCTACTAGGCTTGAAAACACCCATGCAAAGGATTCTACATTCAACATTTGTGGCAAGTTTTTTTGTTTTGACAATGTCATCACTTAGGACATAATGATAATGATGGATTTAGTTGATACATAAATATTTTTCCCATCCAAATGTAACACACCTTCCTTTGTGCAATCCCCAAAACTTATCCATAACACTGAGGTCATACGATTTGACTTTAGCTTGTTTGGGATGTCTGTGGTGAGGATCGGCAGGTTCGGGGCTGTTTGGTGTCGACTCCTTGACAACAACTCTGTTCAAGTGCAAATCCTGAAGATATAAGAGAATTTAACAAGCCTGTTATCACCCCATCAGTCATACAACAGCACTTAATACACGCTCATTACAACTGGTAAGCCAGAAAAACAAAAAAAATTGACACAGGCTAGGTTTCTTTTGCATTAAATGATCTTGCCACTTTTGCAACAGCAAAACTTAATATCATTGTTGTAATGGTATGACACTATCACCCGACAATACTGCAATCACAATAGTAGACCAACGGCATTTGATTATGTGATTTAGGCTGCATAACAACTGAACTTACCAAGACATCATGTACTAAAGCTTGATATGTCCATGTGTGGTGTAATGGAGTACACAGATCCATGTTACGATCTAAAATTACCAACACTGGTCGCTGAAAACTGAAGTTTATAAAACAAATACATAAAGTTACCCTTGAAATGCTTTGACATGAAGGCAAACAAAAGAAATAGCATGTTCCAATACTAGGCATACAGCAATAATTGAAGGCTTTCGTGCAAAAAGGATGTATGTAGCATTTTGGGCCGATTTTTATTTTTTGCAGGATCAAGCTAATTTTTGGCAGACTGACTTGTTTTGACATGAAAAGCATTGTTGCGTAATTGATTTTGCTGATTTGTGCTTCATTTTCGAGAAACAGTGCGTGCAAAAAAACTCAGTTTTCCGAGCAGCATCTTTTGGAGCAAATCCTTTGAAGGTGGATTTTGGCATGGCGCGAACTTAAACGGTTACTTTCAGCTGCTTTGACAGCACCGTTTTTTTAAAATAGATGTTTTGATTTTTGAAAGAAGTAGAGAAATAGACCGGAAAAAAAAATCGACAGAACTCATATCGAACCGGTTTCACGACAAAACAAACTCAAATCTGGCCCATTCAGCGCCTTATTCAATTGCGCTAATGAAGCAACAGTAAGAGAATTGCATAATCATATGAATAATAAAACTAGCAGCAAATACCACGCTTCAGTGACTTCGTCGTTAAGCAAAACAAAAGGTTTCTTTTGTTTTTCGCTCAACGAAAGATCTCCAAAAGATACCTTTGGAAAACTGGGTTTTTTGTATACATTATTTCTCAAAAATGAAGCGCAAATCAACAAAAACAATAATTTTATGCAACGATGCTTTTCATGTCAAAACAAATCAGTCTGCCAAAAATTAGCTCGATTTTGCAAAAAATAAAAATCGGCCCAAAATGCTGTATACAACCTTTTTCCACGAAAGCCTTCAATTATTACCAGAATAAGAGTGTAGCACAGAAAAAATTTCCAATCAAAAAAATAATGGTGCTGTTACAAACCTGAACTGCCCAGAAGGAATGTCGGCTGTAAACAGGCTGTTTCTAGAATCTCTCAGATTTTCTCTCAACTTTTTGTCCAGTGCCTAAAACACATACATGTATTATCAAACTTAAAAAACTTTTGTTTTGAAATGCAGCTGTGTTAATATTAATACCATCCATGCATACTAGGGTGACTGAAGGTGGCAACCACATAATTCACATATGAAATTCTGTATCACTTTTAAAATAGTTAATGCAACAAAATTTAATATCAGTCTGTCAACTATGTTTAAGTCAAGGGCATAAGATTTTTTAGCCAGAGGGTGCCAGAATTTTCAACTACAACCCAATCATATCCAGGAAAAATCATCACTGATACAGCCTTTTCTTTTCTTGTATTGGTCCAAGATTCGTAATTCTTTGAAAGTGTCAGTTAAGGTTGCAATTAAACATTTTAAACCGGGTAGGAACAGAACTTGAAAAAAGTGCCATCCAGTCATCCAGGAGCAGTAGATTTTCCTGGCAGGCGAGAAACTTTTCATTCTTACTTCCTAGATGGCCAAGGGCCCAGGCAAGTTGTCAGTCAACTAAATTTAAAAAAGAAAGCTGACTTGCCCAGGGCAAGCAAAATTTGAGAGCTGCTTATCCGAAAGGGAAGTCTTTTTCAAGCCCTGCAGATGGTGGCATGAAATCGTAGCATGTTTTTGACTCACAGCCAGGAGAGCTGGGAGGTACAGAGTATGATAATAAAAAAAATGTATTGTACCTCTGCTACCATTTCTGCAGCATTGCCTTTTGGACATCTGATAATTGGCACAGTGCCTAAAAGAAAACATTGATCCAAGCAAAAAACTTTTAAACCACCCTCTAATTAAAATTCATCTGCGTTTTTGTCAACACTCTGCTACCAACTCAGTGATCATTAAACATGAAAGATGACAATAATATTAATCAGAATAAATTTTTAGTTCCTATGATAATTCTTTAACCTCATCCCCATGGATGGGATGCTAGTCCATAAATTCAAGTATGTTCCTGAATTCATTTAATTCAACTATTGTCTTTCAGCTTAATTGTTTATTTTCCACTTCATTACTGTTTTAGAAAATAAGCTTTTGCAACACTATAATCACTATGCTCATGCAAATAAAGCTACTGCTGTTGTTATGTATACACCTAGGTGTAGAGAGGTCCTGTGATAGTAAAGTGTCTTGCTCAAGAACACAACACAGTCCCCAGCCAGGGCTCAAGCCTAGACTGCTTGATTCAGAGTCCAGCGCACTAAACATTAGGACATTGCATCTCTCACAAGTTTTGCAAGGTTTTAACAGGAATAACTGACCTAAAGACACAAGTACACTGAAGAGACTGTCCACTATGACATCTCGAAGCATTTCAATGTCTGTATCCTTTGCATCAGGTCTGTGAAGTGCTGCACAATAAAAGACAATGATATTGTAGTTAATTTTTTATCTCAGTTAATTTTTTATTTCAAATATACATTGTACATGTGGTTTGTTTTCTTCAGGTGAGCTAATTTTTTTTTAATACATCCCAGTCCATAATAACAGTTCCTCTAAAACTTTGGAGCACTAGACAAGAGAATGTCGCCATTTAGCAGATGACCTTCAGCCACTGCATGCTAATGGCTCAAAGTGTAAGACATTTCAGCCAATCAGATTGCAACATTTGCATTTTAATATGTTCGTAGAATTCTTGTAAAAGATAGCAGACTGTAGTGATTTATCACTACCACATTCTTACCGTAGTAGGATATTGAATCTCTGTCTTGGTTTCTCACTGTGAACATTTCATCTTCCAAAGAAATAAAATTTAAATACTGATCAAAAACCTGCAAAGAAAAATATACTTTCTTAATTTATAAAATTTCATTTTGAAGGTAAAAAAAGAATTTTCATGGAAAGTTTTCTTTTCCAACCAAACCCTCCAGACAATAAAAAGGAAAGTGCATAAAATACATTTTTTTCAGACAAATTGTGACCAATTTTTGTTGTTTTGGGAAGAAAACATTCCATATTTTGATGCATTTTTGTGTTTGAATTGGCAAAGCTCTACTTTGAACAACTCCCTTTAGGGTCAAGAAGGTAAAATTGGCAATATCCTTGATCTTGATTTTTTTTTTAAGTTGTCATCTCTGCATCAGGTTGGCAAGGTTCAATGTCCCTCTTGTATATCTGGGTGGAAAGAGGTACATACAGACTGCTGTGTCAGCAGGTAACCATTAGTCCAATGTGCCTCTTGTTTTTAAAAGGACTCAATAATAATATCTGGGAAGTAACATAATACCTTGGTGATCTGAGTGACGCTGTTTGACTGAAGAGCTGCTGTGGCAAGATCCTCTAATCGATGTCTTGATATAGCAGAAATAAAATTCAGGTAGTAGGACTCATATAGTTGATTTCTACAATCCTACAAAAATAAAATAAATAAATGTGTATAGGGTGTTAAGATGATAATTTATTTTCTACCCCTATGGAGAAGAAACACGGATTGTTCAAGGGAGAGCAGGTTGGTGATCTACAGTTATTACCAAGTTATTGTAACAAAATATTAATTACTAAAATCAGGTATAAGAATTGGCAAGGCGGATTTATTTATTATTTTAAACATAGAAAAAGTTGGAAACCAATGAAAATAATCAAACCTGGCATATTCTTTTCACATTTTCCTCAGTCGGAAGAACAAAATAAATAGCAGGCACTTCAGGTATTGCATCTCTATCAGAATGCAGAAGACTGTGAAAACATGTAAACATCAATCTGAGTTAGTCTGTTGATAAAATAGTACTGTTTTGTAATAAAATGAGTAGTGCAGAAATGGGCTTAAATTGATGCAAGGGATTTTAGAGAAGGCAATCTTAATGAGATGGATGTTACATAGTTTTTGATGACATAACTACAAAAAAATTAAGAATTTCACTACAACATTAAAGCTTTCCAATCCCATTTATCCTTAAGAGTTATTACCAATTTACGGATGTTGCCATTAGTTGGTTAGTATTTAGTCTATTTATTTGAATGTATGTTCCTGGACTAAGACACGGTCAAGGTCCATAAACACATGCAAAAGAAGAACAAGGCCAATATCCAGCCATCCAAACCAAACAAGCTTGCTTGGCAACTGACTCTTTTCTAAGGCATAAAGAACACCATTTTCTTATGAGAAACAGCGGGTTATCCCGAGTAGGAAAGATAGCACCATATTACCCAATCAGGTAGCCAATCACAAAACAAGATTTGACTCACCTTGCCTGCTTATGGAGCCAGCCATACAATAAATTCAAATAATGAAGAAAAAAATTGTCACTCTCAAGATGCCAACTGCTAATAATAATTATAAGCATTTATTAAATTATATCTTTTTACATAAAGTTAATTCAACTCACAGATGCAGAGTTATGCCCATTTCACGCAACTCCTTTACATTTAGCAATGGAGAGATAATGTCCTGGCCATATCGATCATAAACAAGAACCTGTATCAATGAAAAAAATTTCCTCAGATTTAAAAGCCCTGTATGTGGACATCTACCAAAGGCATTTGGTAAGCTTTAAATGCAGTCAAAAATAACAAATTGTCTATATTTTGCAAGCTGTGTGAGGCATGATATGCTGTCCTAGTATAAATTATGGTTGATGAATGTGTTGAAGTTCAGACCTAGTGGCTTGGATGCAAGCTCAATCATTATCGAGTTTATTTGCCCATAATACACTTATCTTTGGCTTTCCAGGGGGTTAACCCCTGAGACACCCTTGGGGAAACCTCACGAACATGCCAGGAATAGCACATTTTTGAAAAAATATTTGCCCCTTAGGGTAGGAACATTGTTTGGTTTATGAAAGGAATGCACATACGGAATTTGACATTGGTCAGTGGTATGTCACTTTCAAAATCCCAGATGAACATGTACATACAGATGAGCGACCTTGCTGCCATTTGTATGACATTTTGTGGAGGTCTTCAGGGTTTATTGCATGTTTGCTCTTCATCACGCCGTTGAACAAAGCCTGAGACATGGTTGGAGAAAAATAAAGTCTGTAATTGCTGACAGTTTCGAAGAACAAGAAAAAAGCGAAAAAAAAAAAAAAATTTGTCTGCTTCTATTGCAACTGAAGGTATTCTGTCCTCAGCTTAGCCTCTGGGGAAGGGGAAATTGGTGTAAACTTTATGCACTATACCCCAGGTATTTAACAGATTTTTGTTTGATTCTGACAGCAAATCTCCGGTGGTGTCCCGGGGATCAACCCCGAGAAAGCCAGTGATAAGTGCATAATTAGTTGGATTCTTACCTTCCAGACCGGTTCGACTGCGGTTGATTTTGTGAGTGGCTGATTTAGGTTCAGCATACGCCTCAAGGAATCTAAAATGAAATAATTAAATATAATCCCGGAGCTTAATCTTCAAACATTAAAATTTACAAATTTTGTGCCCGTGACAAAATAATAGTCGTGAAATGGATTTCGCTCAAGTTTAATGGATGACCGCATTTGATAGAATTTATATCTATCAAAGAGCGCGATCTTCGTGCTTATACTTCTACATCAAGATAATAGATATCATATCTGAATATATGTCTGGGTTCACAATAGAGATCTAACGATAGGAAGGTACAAAATATTACTAATTTTTACCTATCTGTCTCGCACGTATGCTGGCCGCCATCTTGAATTTTCCAGGGAAAACGCATGCGTAGTTTCAATGCCTACGTGTCTGCTCGCCCCAGTCTTCCAAGTGCACGCCTCGTCTTGTTCTGGAGGTTGATTTTCGGGCGTACAAGGACCTGCAAATTAACGCTTTTTAAGGCCAATGCCACACCTCAGGAACTACGTACAGACATGTATATTAAACTATCTCAATTTGGTATGTTGATCCCCTTTTCAAATGTTCTCTGACTGTGCCCTTGTAGTTCTTGAAAGAATTGACCCTGTCACGTGACCGTGTCAATCGTAAAAAAATAATTGGGCGGTGTCGCCAGAAATTAAAAGAGCAGATCGTAATTTGGTAACAGGAATGTAATATTTAGCCTCGAATCGAACAAATGGCCCCTCAGAACTGGTTGTAAGTCAAATTGGAGTCCGCTAAATGAGTTGACTCAGAAAGCTGAACACGAAATTTCATCGCATTTCGAAAGCCAGATCAGAGCATAACTAGACAGAGGCCAAACGGTCTTTATTGACAAAACCCTTTCAGTTTTTATCATAACCAAGAGCAGGCGTGCTGGACGTGCCACACAATCCTCCATATACCGGCTGAAAAGGCTGTCTGTCACTCAGGTCACCGGCTAAAAGAAATACACTATATACGTGTTTTCTTTAACATATGATTATTGATAGCCCATTTTTAACAACCTTCGACTCATTGGTGATATATGGATAAATAAAGCTTGTTTTCTCACTTGCTTTTCTGCCCATTGGCTCTAAACTCAGCCGACCCTGGTTTTTAAAAGCAGTTGAGAGGGCTTTCAGGTTAGAAGATTTTAAAAATCATCAACGGATAAAATGGGAATTTTTTTTTCAAGGTGTGCCTAAACAGGTTGAGGTGGCCAGATAAAGACTCCAATGCTCTCTCAAAATCGAAGAAAATTAGTTTCCATCTCTTCAAATGAAATTTTGTTTTGTTTGTCTACAATCTCTTGGCATGCTTAGGAAAAGAAGTAGGCAAGAATACTGTAAGCTACAGAAAGCAAAAAATATAGATATCTTCATCTCGTGTGAGGCCTGTACCCCTCAAATTCAACCTCACGGATATAAGCCCATGTTTTTTCGTCCCACTCTACCAGGAGAAGCCAAGCATTTTTCGGACCATTGTGGCGGCACCTTCGTTGATCGCAAGTGTCCAAGCAGAGAGGGGCTTGGGACGAGGAAAATTACGAGAAAGAAGACTGTTTATGACCCCTCTTTTATAGTTGCGTTCTCCTGGTTTAGCTGATTGGAGGAGAATGTCAGGCGAAAACCTTCAATACGGAGGTTATGACTTTAATCCTCTACTAAACCAAGAGGACATACCCTGATTAAAATTCCGATTCGTCGAGAGCAGATCACCCGAGATGCCCGCATGCGTAGTAGTAAGGGAAAGCGACCGAGCCGTCATGTACCTCAAGATGTGTGTGTTCTGAGCGAAATGGCCTCTGGAAGAGGCTCTGCAAACCAAGAAATCAAGCAACACTTTGCCACCAAAGAGGGCTGCTATCGATTGCTGGATCTGTCGGTTTATTCGCGACCTACCAAGATCCCATATTCTGTCCAGCAGTGCCATCCAGTGCGCGTGTCCTTTGTAACAGTGAAGGATCAAGGTGGCTGCAACGATCGGATTGCGTTTAATGTCGGGAGAGAATTGTACTTCTATATTTACAAGGGGGTTCGGAAGGTTAGTATGAATTCCTTAGCATTCCGAGGATCCGTAAGAAAATAATTTCACGCTGGTAGCTAGGTATGTTTGTTTGATGCTTTTGTGGTGGGCATGTTTTCGTGCACTTGCAGGTTTCGCTTGCTTTGTGTGTTTAAATTGAGCAAAAAGCGGATGTTGTTGTTTTAACCTGCTTTAACTTGTTTAATTTGAATTTCTCCGGCGTTTATGAAATGAACGTGTCGGAGCATTATCTCTATAATTGGAACGTTTGCGTCTTTGCTTTACTGTTATAACCGTTAATAGTTCGTGCCGGGGAAGGGAACTCGACCATTTTGTGAAACTTCCATCGACCAGCATTAACAAGGCATGTGATCTCCACGGACGATGATCTTAAAATAAGTCGTGTGTGACTGTAACTCATGGGATCTCCGATTTGACGTTGATTTTTCAATTGCCTAAAGCTCTTTTGAAAGTTATTATTCTGTCTCGGTAAACTTTTTCATTAGTAACGCCGGCCTCTCTATTCTGTATTGACGTGATCAGTACTTCGAGAAGGTTTTTTTTTCAGGAATCAATATATTTTCGGTTTCTCAGTAAGGTCTTCAGCCAGTGACGGTAATTTCACTAGTTAAGTTCCATTTCGTTTTATGGTTCAAGCGAATCTAGATTTCGAAAAAATATACAGAGAATCCCTTAGAGTGTATTATAGTGGTGTATTTTGTAACAAAATATTAATATTTACAGCCTTTTAAGCCTAATTCAGTTGTTGTGTCGTTGGAGCTGGTTATCTGAAGATTAGCTGTACATTATTAAAGTACCGTGGCATGTAACAATTATTATTTTTATATTTAACTGTAGGCATCTATTTTCTTTTTTTGTATTGAAAAGTGACCACTTCTACCAACACCTTTGAAAAGTTCAGAAGCATTTGTTTACATTGTGCATTCAATTTATGCATGAAATCCAATTGCAGTCTCAAATTTAGACAATTACGCGGACTGTCTTGTCATCTCAGCATCACGTTTTGGATAATTAAGACTTCATTTGGGTAATTGAAATGTTTTTTTGGTTTTTTTTCGGTCTGCAATTGGTTTATCACAAAAAGATAGTTATTGCCTATATGTAGTTGTTTCTGTGGTCAAGCTTGACCCAGGAAATTATTTAAAACCCACTAGCAAGTGTGATGTTATTCTAGAATTTTGATGTCTTCATTAATACTCTGGTAGTGTTAAACAATCCACTCTACGTAATGCAAAACACAAATATACAACAAAGTAAACATGTTATCAACAGTCAGTTATTGATATCTAGACTTGTTATCTTGTGGTTCTTTTTTGACGACTGTCTGTAAATAATTAATTTATTTGTGCATTTTAAAGAGCTGTCTGTGGAACTAATAGAACTCATGTAGTAAAATGACTGATCATTAATCAGCCAACAGGAGGTCTTTCATTCAGTGACCAGTATATGATTATTACATGTATATATTGCTATCCTTGTTTTGTTTTAGAGTTTTCAACCAACGTTACAATGGGCTATCTGTTGGCCACTTTGTCTTGTTCTAAACCTATGATATGTGAAGCACTTGAATCCATTTTCCTAACTGTTCATTCCAGGCTGCAGATCTTACAAAGCCCCTTGATAAGCGGCTCTATAAAGGCACCATTCCAACTTGCCATGATTTTAACTTGCTGACACGGTCGTCTGACAGCTTGGAGTTGTTGATTGGGTTCTCTGCTGGGCAAGTGCAGCTGCTTGATCCAGTGAAACATGAAGTCAATAAACTGTTCAACGAAGAGGTTAGTACTCTTAAACAGACAGGGAGGTACTGCTTTGTTAGTAGGTAAGGTTAAGTCTGCATACAAGCCAAATGACCCATCAGGCCAGAGCCTATCCCAGTTTCTGTAGCATGAAGCAACTGGTAGAATTGCTACTCCCCCCTGGATGGGATGCCAGTTCATCACAGGGTTACCCCCAGCATTAAGTTGGCCGGTACCCATTTATAAAGCTGGATGGAGAGAAGCACTTTGAGAGTAGTGTCTTGTCCAAGAACACAATGCAATGTTTCCGGCCGGGGCTGAAACCCAGACCACTTGATCTGGAGAAAAGCGTACTAACCATGAGGCCACTATGCCTCCCATGATTTGTTAGTAGAAGGAGATAATTATCAAGCAGCCTGCAAAAAAAGTTGTGTCAGACAAATGGAGTTTTTTGAGGAAAATATTTGGGGACACTCAAAGCATACTGAAACAGAGTATGCTTGTGAGTCATGTTTCGGGGGGGGGGGGGGGGGGAAAAAAAAAAGACCATTTTTTCCCGGGAGGCGCGGCAGAAAATTTTTTTCATTTCACCCCATTTGGTAACT
>Ga0126338_10002664_pt1 | contig 12326 bp, 8 predicted proteins | sample OrbCmetagenome_2_FD_92529 | JGI IMG/M metagenome (GOLD analysis project Ga0126338, IMG submission 92529) | Coral microbial communities from Petempiche,Puerto Morelos, Mexico - Orbicella C C metagenome | ecosystem: Host-associated > Invertebrates > Cnidaria > Coral | place: Petempiche,Puerto... | reverse complement strand
TAGCTTCTTCTTGAACGTTTCCAAAACGTTTGTTTTGGATTTCCAAACGTCTTTATTAAACTTAATCATGTAAACAAATTTAAACTCAATACATCTCTCCCGGTTTGTAAAACGTTTGTAGCGCTATCGACGTAGCTTTCAACTACCGACACTAAGTCAGTAAGTGACGTCTACACCAAAAGCCACATTTTCAGCATTCCCGATACACGGAGACGCTTTCGGAGGAGGGGTGTCTAAACACATTCAAACTGACTGAGATTTACCCTAACCCGTCCTGAAACTCCTACACAGTGCTACACTAGCATGTTTATGTTGACAGAGTTTAATTTATACCAGACCAAGAGACACAAAACCGATCTGAGGTCGGTTATTTTGCGAGTTGCGAAGTTGCGAGTTGCGAGGTGCGAGTTGCGAGGTGCGAGTTGTGAGGTGCGAGTTGTGAGTTGCGAGTTGCGAGTTGCGAGTTGCGAGTTACGAGTTGCGAGTTGCGAGTTGCGAGTTGCGTCAGACAAGGATTGGCGTTAACAATAAAAATAGCTGCTTAGAGAATTAGAGAACTCTTAGAAAACTATAAGCCTACTGGGCATCCACGTCACGTCCCACCCTACGGCCAACGAGAAGACTCTTCAAGCTTGCAGACTGGTCCCAACCAAGAGAAACAGCAACAGCTTTTCTGAGTCACTATACGCTTGAAAAAGTAGCACGCGGTCACTACACGGCCCAAGTGGCTTTGCACTCATTTTCGCCGTCCTCCGCGAAAGTATCCACGCGAAACACGCGATATCATTTTTCGCGGTAGTGTATGTAGATTTAGCTTAGCTGAATGAATTTTTGTTTCCATTTATTTGAACATGGCGGTGCCCAACCAGAAAGCTTTTGCCTAGCCTGCAGAACAGAACAGAACAGAACAAAGCGCGAAGCGCGGCTCGTGTATCACGCTTCGCGGTCTGCTCCCCTAATCCGCCGGTTCAGCAGGCTAGCTTTTGTTACTGTGAGTCACCACTCACAAATAATATTTTTTCTTTATGGCTTCATATTTCTTAATATTCTTTTTTTATTTTCAGTACTTTACCTTATAAATTGTATGCAAATAACCTGTATAGTGTAAATAAAGAATTGAATTGTACCATCTGTAAAATAACTTGAGAGCCATTGCATACCTTGGCGTACTCGGAAAGAAGACCTAATGATTCAGACGAAAATGTCTCCTTGAAGTGCTCTTTCCGATGTGAGTGATAGGCACCAATCTCCAAGCACTGAAAACTCTCAAAGCGACTAGAGCAGGTTTATCGAATTAAACAAGTTTTAAATGGGTCTTACATAGTTCTGCTTGAATTTTTGATTCGCGAATATTAGAGCAATTTCGAATTCTTGAATTATGATAAATGATTGCCTAGTTCTTGTAAGGTTTTGCACCAGGCCTTCGCGGTCAATTAATTTTGGTGACGTAGCCCAGACGAACCTCAAACCACGTGACCCAAGAGGATTGACAGCGGTGAAATATCGAAGCCTAGGAACCAGGCAAGATAAACGACAAAAAATCAATTTTACTGCAGAGTGAACAAGTTTCGTGATTAATCTTCTTGATAAACGGAAATTATAATGATTACATTGTGTGCGCGTTCTGTTTATTGCCCAGAGGCGAGTGAGTATTGATTGCTCAGCTAAAAAACCCACGCTGCTAAATTCAATATCGTTATCCATTTGAATACGTGACTTCCTATTAACGACCTATGTCGCAAACTGTTTGCTTACCTTTTTCATTTCTTAAAAAAATTCCTGAAAAATCGTATTGTAATTTTTTTTATGCCTAGCAAGTGGTATGGTTCAGGTTTGATCCCATCGCCTGGAAACGATGGTAAATCTGTAAGGAAAAATTAAATCTTGCTGCGTGTTTGAAGAACAAAAAAAAACGATTACATTGCAATATTATTGTCATATATAAAAGCAACCCTGGAAACGAATTGTCATTAAGAACACATCACGTAATTTGATGATGACGCATGTTGAAGTGAGTCAAGGTTTCTCTGAATATATTGTTATTGCCACACATGGGAATTTGACGTGAAGTCACGTGACTGGTATTTTCAACGATCACGTCTGTGTCAGCGAGTCTCGAAATATATCAAAATCGCTATCATGTGTATTTTAGTGGGTTTCCTAAGAATTAAACAGTGCACAAAAAGCAGTAGGGGTATTCGAAAAATGTTCTGAGATCAACAAAACAAAAGAATTGAGCCAAATTAATTTCCAGTTTGGCTATAAGAAGAAAACAGAAACCTATTTTAATATCTATGGCATACTGATATCTGTAATTCTCCACGGCAAAATGAACAGGCAGTTGGCCAGGTTGGAAAAGTTGAGTTACGTGAAAAATTACAAGCGTGAAACGTGCAGCGTGTCGCAAATCGTGATAAATGACAATCGTGTCTGGAATGATGCTGCAAGTAAATAAAAAATAAATAACCGCACTACAGCTTACATTGCTTTTTTAAAACACTATCTGAAAAGTTCTGCCTTAACGGCTGTTCAATTTCTACTATTGTGGGCGATTTCCAGGTTAAAAGTAATTTGTGTGTTTGTTTGTTTGTTTGTTTGCTTGTTTCTGTATAAGGGAAACTGGGTCCTTCTCCATCAAGCACCTTTTCCATACAACAAACTCAGCTGAAACGAAACAAGCCAGCCAGGGACCAGCTGTAGCAGGTTACTTAAGAGGCGAAAAGAAAAGAGGAATTTAACTTCCAGGCATTCTGCCGCCGTTTAGAAAGCCATAAATAAAATAGGCCAACAAAAGTGAGCGAAGACATTCAATCTCCTCAATTATGGAGTTACATATACCCCCTTTGGAAGCTGGGGGGAACCCGTTCTAATATGTCTCGGATGAATTATTGCGCAACCTTCGGCTTTGAGCGTCGTGCGCTAGCTGGAAAGGAAACTTGAATTTTGATATCAGTGCTATACCGAGGTGTAATCCCAGAAATAGGTTAGAATAAAGAAGAAACTAAGAAATGCGAAGTTTCACATTTAAATACTTCAACTGACTATGAAATCTATCTATATTTTTTAAAAAAAAGAAAGGGAAATTTACCATTTCCTACGTAGACCTACGTAGACCTACGTGGTCTGTTCCCGATAATTATTTTGGGTTTAAGACAACACTGGTATCATCTTCTTACAATTTGTAACACGTAACAATTTTCTTAGGCCGAGTATAACCGCTTTACGGAGTGAAAAATCGACGCGATAAGCGGTCTGGCTAAATTTCTGTGAGAGCAAAATGCAACTTCTTGCGTTGAAAAAAGTTTATTTTATCTCATGACACCGCAGCCGTAATTATCTTATGCGTGGCATATATTGTTCATCGCGAATAATCGTGCGCTAGCTGTCATTACATTCGGCGTCATATTCACTTTTTTATCAGTTTAAATTGGCTCTTACTTAATCAGTTTAAGGCTTTACAATTCTTTCGAAATCTGCTGAAGCGTCTGAAGAAATGTCTTCAACTAGCACACAGTACCGGATAATAATAACTATGACACAGGTTATATCTGGTGATTAAATGTCCATTCATATCGAGCGGTGATAAATATTTCGTCTTTAATTGCCACACGTCACCCTCGGTCTATTAGCTCATAGCCGTAAATGACAGAGACAACATAAAATTCTAAATTTTAAATTCAAATTAGAGGTATATACGCTTTGAAAAAACTGGTTTATTCCTTGTAGGCGATGAATAAAATCTATAAATAAAATTAACAAGTGGGATGGGAAAACACAAAATGTCCCTGTAGTTATTTTTGTTGACTTTCGCGATAAAATGAAAGCGCTCCGTACACGCTAAAATAGAATTCGGAGGGCGAACATTAAATGATTTGCATCTTAAATTCACCGCAACTGGTAATAACAATTTGTCAGATCAATTTAAAATTGATGTGCTACCTACCACCATTAAATGAGGAGGAGAAAAATTGCATCGTTTACCAGAGATCGCCATGACGACCCGTAAATGTTATTGTAGCGAAAGTGGTGAACACTGAAGAAACGGAACGTCCTCTCGCACGACTTTTGTAATTGTTTTTCATGGTCAAACCCAGCATAATAACAAGTTACCGTGCTGTCCTTATTAACAAAAATAAAAAAACCAACACTGCATGCTTTTCATTTGAATACACAATGCATGGCAATGAAATGAAACACACCCTTTCGCCTGCGCTAGGAACTATTGGCAAATGAGCCAAAACAGAATACTTGAAAAATAGAAGAGGACTATAAATTATGTAAAGTGTTCTTTTCTACCCTTTCCGAGGCGTTTTATCTCAGCTCGTGATCCATTTAACAAGTCTAAAATATTCGACCAGGTTTTAATTTGACGCACGAGCCTCCGTCAGTTACCTTACAAATGTAAACACGCGAAACACTTAGTATGCCATGCCTGCTATCATATTTTCACTCCAAAACTCCTTGAGTGTTAATTAGTAAAAAAGAGAGAAACTTGTAGTGAATGTTTCCCCGAGCAAGCAACTCACTAATTCTGCCTTGATTGCTGAGCGTAAAAACTCATTTAAACCCCCGATGCTTTTCCACAATCTAATCTTAGAGAATCAAGTGACCGGGCGAAGTTTTTGAGCCCAAAATATTATCAATACGTCCCTATTTCAAAAGTGATTATTTTTTTTATATATATATTTTACATTAAAACAAAACTGTCAACACGGATATCTTGCTATCTGTTCTCCCGTTTAAAAGAAAAAAAAAACAACAACAACAAAACAAAACAAAAAAAACAAACAGAGGTGATGGCATGATTGAGAAACTGTTTTTATGCACGGTCTGTTAAAAAACACATTGACTTTAGCGAGAACGAATGCGGAACACGCCACACAGTATGGCCGACAGAATATTCAGCATCATGACAATGACGTCACAACAGCTTTTTAGTTTATGGTAACATGATCGAAATTTTATCTCTCGTTACATGCTACAAACGCGTGCGGGTTTCTTTTTCGGCGAAATTACCGTTCAGGAATATTCAGGAAAAAAAATGAAAGTCGATAAAGAAAAAAAAATAATAAAAATACACATTAATATTGCAGCTCGCGGGAGGGTTTTCGATTCAACGGTTTTCCATCCTGCCTGCTGTAATTAGCGAACCAACTTTAATGAAGGCCTGCCACTGTCGGGGACTGTTTGTGCGCATGCTCTGAGGAACAGGTGTTGAAGCTAGTAACGTCCTCAGTGCAGGCCATATTGTCAAGCCTACCAACCAAACAACGGGTAATCTAGCGGCGCTTCAACCCATTATCATCATGGTTTTTTTCCTCTCGACGCTCGGCTTCACCAGTGGCGTACACGACAGCATCAGATAATGTGAAGTCGTTCAAGTTTTGTATGATTGCCACAACTTTCTTTCCCTATGTTACTCAGGCTTAATTATGGCATTAAGTCAAAACACAAAGAAGCTGATTATAAGGATTGTGTTATTTCTCGTCTACCTTCTCCTTGGAGCTGCCATTTTTCAAGCGATCGAGCTTCACTATGAGAAGAAACAACGGAATGAATTTAAATTCGAAGAGTTCCTGAGCAATAATTTTACGGAAAAGTACAACATTTCGGACGTCGATATGACGGATTTTCTTCAGAAACTCAAGAAAGCGATAGAACTGGGCTTCGATTTGCAGACAGGAAAATATCCTCAAAGGTACCAGTGGCATTTCATGAACGCGTTTTTCTTCGCTGGAAATGTAGTTACTACAATTGGTAAGTTAAATCCATACCCTGCTAATCAGTTGCTGTTGTGATAAACTGGATTTTCCGAAGCGCGCATTTTCTCGCTTACTTGAAACCCGCGCTATAACGTATAAGGGTCTAATCTTGCCCTAGCAACAGACTCAAAGAGAGCTCCACGCGAGTCGACGACTGTATATCAGTTGCAAGCCAAAATCGACATCTACCTTCGCGCCGTAACGTCGGTTAATTCCTCGCTCGATGATGTTTTTTACTTAAAGCGGCGGTGACTGAGTAGATCGACAGTTTTTAGGGAATCGCGTTGATCCTTTTGGATATCACAGATTCGGTCAATTTTGGCTTCGTCTCAAGCAGGCAGCTGTGTACAATGATTGTTTAATATTTAAATTTTTAGGCTTTAAATGCGCTGAAGAAAAAGCAGCATCTAAGATGCGAGCAAATTGTATGACAGTAAAAATATTCCACCACTTTATAAGATTGGAAATCCAATCTTACGCTGTGAGCGAACATATTTTATTTCATCCCTTAAAATGTGATTTCAATATGCTCAAATTGGTCGGCAATGCATAAACCTCTTAAAATTTTCACAATGGGCGCAGGAGAATAAGTACGCTAGCTTACACTCGTCAATTTTCACTCTAAAACGCATAGAAAAGCGAAGAGGCACACTTCAAAACGTTGCTACGGAGCAGAACACTCTTTTATAACCCAAGCTATTTTAATTTAGCTTACAGTAATGCCTAGTCATTTCTCTTCGGTTAATCATAGATGTAGGTAATATCATAAAACATTACGCAAGCCAATTTTATCGGAAGTACAATAAGACCGCGTTCAAAGATACGAGAAAGGTAAAAAAAAAATTACTGTACCATTCAAAACTCAAACATTTGCACTTGCCAGACAACAGGCAAAGCCGATTGCAATTTTGCCGTGCAGAATTACCAACCTTTTTGTCGTTAAGAGAAAATCGGGTATAAATTTCGGTACTAACAAGGTTTTTATTTTCGATATGCTTGTTTTCATTCGACCCGCCTCGCAGATTCTAGCCGCAAAACGCAATGCGGTCGTTTCCCACAACAAAGCACTCAAATGCTTTAGATAAACAACATATCATCGAACGGTTAAGTATTCCTTGCCTCGAATGCTAATGTACAATAGTCAACTGGGGCAAAGTTTAGGCGTGTAGTTTAAAAATCGCTTTTCAGGAGTTTGATATATTCAGAGCGGTTCTTCCAGCATTTCTCTCCGTGTGGTTTCCATTAGCATTATACCAGCCAAGCTGCCGGTAATTATGATCACAACTCAGCCACGCAAATTAATAACAACTTCGTCGGGCTTAAAAGGGATCTGTATTTAACTCATATGTCGCTTTCAAACAAATATTTGTAGGAGCTTAACGTTCTACGGATGGCATGTTGTCGAGGGGTCTAACAAGGCAAAGGGACTCAAATCTTTTCAGTAACAAATAAATAGCTCGATATTTTGAGCCCATGAAAAGGAAACAAAATGCTCCGAACTGAGCCAAATTTCTGTTTTTGCCTTTTCACAAGAATTTAATTAATAGCTGTTAGAAGACAATTTGCTTTTTCTTGTCGCATAACGCGATAGCGTGTTCTATTTTCTCGTGTGTGTTCGTTTTGCTCTGAAAGTTTGTTTGCATTTCTCTTTATCCGACAGGTTACGGCCATTTAGTGCCCACTTCCTTCTGGGGACGTTTTTTCTGTATCTTTTACGCCCTGGTGGGCATTCCCCTAACAGGCTTAACCCTTCGTTCCGTGGGAAACCGCATCTCGGAGGGAATTTCAACTATTATCAAAGGATTCGAGAGAAAAGTGTACAACAGAGAAACGGAGAAACTGGAAATCAAGACTGCTGTCATAGCGTTCATTTTGCTTTCAGCCATTATTATCTTTCCAGCCTTTGGATTTGAAGCTTTGGAAGGATGGACGTACTTCGATTCTGTATATTTTTGCTTTGTAACTCTAACAACTATCGGTTTTGGCGATTTCGTACCGGTATATGTGAAAAAGAAATATCCCCAGGACGATGCCACTCCTGTTGTTTTGGAGTTCCTTAACCTTATCTACATGGTGGTTGGACTTGCTGTCATGTCTGGCGTTATCGTCTCCATTAGTGGAGTCATTGAGGAAAAAACGAAGCTTATTGCTATGCCAGATCCATTTGAGACTTTGAAAATTGGAAATCTGAACTCTAAAGCGCTGCGGAAACTAGGAATGGGCCCCAATGGGCCAGATGGTACGCGACCTCAACGAATGCCTCCGAAGCTCAACTCTTCCGTTGTACGAGGTCTTGACACAGGATCGAATCTGGATCGTAGTCAGTCTGCAGATAATATGGATTTTCAAGGCCCGACGCCTATACTTCATTTGAACAAAAGTACACTGCCGTGTGAAGGAACTACAGAAAACGAGGGATCGCCTCAAAATTCCAAAAAGCCTAAATTAGTGTTTCAAAATAAAGTTGTTCCCGTGAACTCCGACGGAGTTTTACACGAACCGACGGATAGAAAGTTTTCTACTTTATCATCTTTTGAGAACAGGAGCGACAGTCATGACGAAATAGAAAGGGAACTTGCTCCAGACAATGGTGGGAATTCACGCAGAAATACCTTAACGGAGAAGACGGGGAGCAAAAACGAACTCGTAAGTAAACTATGCTCTTTATCCTGCTGTAACATTAGCTCATTTATTTTCCACTTGGCAAAACTAAGGCTATTGATCCTGATGTCTCATTATCCACGCCTAACAGACGAGAAATTGTTTGTTCGCTTTTTTCCTTTCCCGTGAAGATGATGGTAGAAGAAGGGAAAATATTTTTTGACCAATTTTCGAGAACGAGTTTTAAATGACTCCTTTTAGTTTTGTTTATGAGAAAGCTCGAGAAAGATTATACGTTTAGCTTCGGGTTAAACTGTCGTCAAGGATGCTTATGTGGCTGGAATAGCCGTCGGTCACGTTTTAAACGATTTTCTAGTCAAATGCTGTTCGACAAAAAGGGACAGTGTGTTATCGCGACCTTTAAAGCGAATTTTTATTCCTGTTTTGACGTACGAGTGATGAGCTAAGTATTTCATGTCAATGAGTGTCTTTACGAAACAAAGACGCCTTAGAATTATACATAAGGATGTCACATTTTCAATAGAAGCACCTGTAATTTCGCTTGTTTTTATGTTCGACTTGCTCAGAAATTAAAATGTGATGAACCCACATTAATATTCAATGCGCCGGCCTTAAGTTTCACACGTTCATGAAAAAAAACACCTTTCTTCTAATTACTCCGAAGAATATTTCTTATCGTTAACGGCTTTAAGTTTGCTTACGATAAGAGATGTTTATAGTGTTTAACAACATTGTCTTTTTCTTCAGTGACTTTTATATTCTAGGTAGCCCTTGAGTTGTATGTAAAAAGCGTAAGTTTGTCTTGTGAAAAACGCAACTTGTTCGCGACGCCGACTCTTGTTTGACAACCATAAATTGAACGGTAATTATTCGGTATGAAAGAAACTCACTAGTTATTTGATAATCATTATTCCAGCTTTGTTTATCCGTTGAACAAACTTTTGCGACGTCTGGGTGACTGACTGACAGGCAGGCATATATAACTTGATGGTTTGGCAACAAAAACATGTCGCTTAGCTCCGCAACATAGCCGAAAGCATTTTGGAGAAAGACAGTTGCAAATTGTTTATTTTTTTCCTGCGTGACGTGTTCTTTTGAGCCTTTTTGACAGCTGTTCTGTCTTGTTTAATAATGAGCCGTATTTTCGAGTGTTAATGTTTTTCATCGTCTACACCTCACTCTACACTACGATTTTAATCTCTGTTAGACTTTGCCCAATCATTAACCGTATAAATTTTATATAAATTGTATTTCACTAGATTATTTTCACCAGATGTTGCAACATTCATAACTTTATCACGAGGCAGTATATCAAGCTATCTCTACCAAAGGTTAAACTATAAATTCTGGGAAAAGCACATTTCTTTTTTGTTGCGCCAAAATTTTCAACAAACCCCTGCTCATAGAGTTAATCCCGAAAGCATTCAGACTTTCTGCCGTCGAGCAAAACGTTTCTTTTATCTCAACTTTTAATTGCAGCTTTTATTGTAATTTTTGTATTGTAATTTGCATAGCATAGTTTTCTTTTTACCTTCTTAAATTTTAATGTAATGTATTTTTTAGATGCAGGGTCTCCATAGATACCAGGCTTTGTGCTGAGTAAACAAATAAAATTTTATTATATAAAACGCTTTACTTTACTTTAGATTCCTCTCGCAGTACTTCTGTCGTTATCTATGGACAAAATTAAAGCGCTTTAAATACTAAACTATTCAAAGTGCGGCCGGGGTGCAATTTCTGGCCAGGAATTGGTCGAAATTTTAGCTGTCATGACGCTTTCTTTTTAATTAGTGTAACTGAGACGGAATTGGTCAAAATTTTAAATGTCAGCTGAGAGATTTTATTACATGCATAATCATAGCTGAGATCTTCGAACTGCAAAATTTACTGATAGATTAAAAAGGGGCTGAAATGAGTTTAACTCAGTGATCTGAGAAAACGCCAAAATCTAACTGATAACTGAGGCTACAGGGTGGAACCGTGGAGTAAATTATGTAAAAGAACCCAAACCGTAAATTAATCATAAAGTCACCGCTTAAATTCCTCCATAAAGAATTTTTCTCGCATTGATTAGTGCACATACGGTATGGATTTGTGATAGGATCAAATAATTTTCGTGTTATAATACTTGGAAACCCAACTATGTCGATAAAAGGCGTATATTACAGCCTGTAATTGAACAAACGGGACTTTTATTCGGATTGGCGCTAAGACCTGATGTTGTCACTATGCGACTGTGAAATATGCAGAAACATAGAGCAAAGTCTTTTCACTTATTTAGAGTGAGGTCTCGTTTCAATTTCGGCTCGTCTTGTTATCATAGTCGACATCGCGTCGTCATCGTCGCTGTCATCATCATCATCATCATCCTGCTCATTATCATCATCATTATCAACACGGGTGCTTTGCATTGTGGAACGCATATTGTAGGGCATCTCGTCTTGTTGTACGCGGTAAAATGCCCAGTTACCAGAAAAAGACAATTCGAATGAATTCCACGAATATCAGTTGTTCAGGTTGGCATCTGTTCCAAGACCTGTACTTGAATATTCTGATAGGTGATTCGCAGCCAGTCCCGGGAGACATCATAAAAAGGCGTGACACCTGTGTTGTGGTGGTCTGGCAAATAAAACAAGCTTAGAAGTGACGAGAAGTCACCACTAAGTTAACAAGTCACCGCGTTAGGCAGGTTTTCATATCAAATCACTACGATGGCTGCCATCCTTGCCACCGCTACAAAAGGTTGAGCGGTCCTTATGACTACGGTGTCCATAGTAACAGCGATCTCATTATGGAGCTTAAATCTATCTCGGCGATCATTGTTACAACGATTGATAAACTTTCTTTGGCAGCGATAACAACATGTTGGCAATTACGTCAAATACAAACCAAGAATGCTATAGTCTTGATTGAGAATATAACACAAACAGCGGTAGTAAACATTATATTCCATCACATTTAATACAGAACTTAACGTTTTGTATGCTGGTCCACATACATTTTCAGAAGTGGCTGTTACAATTTTTTTGAAAACTATATATATATCGTAAATATTAGAGGTCTGGAACCTAGACTTACAAAAATGATCTACAGCAGTACGTTTTTAAATGTACATAACTTTGCGGTAATTTTTAAATTCTGAATTTTTTTTATCATGTAGTCTTAATTTTACGCAGGTCCCCTTTTGTTACCAGCCTATGGCTGACGGGGCTACCCTGCCTAAATAAAGACGGCTTGACTTGACTTGACTTGACTCAACGTTAACCTGGTAACCGCTGTTTGTGCTATATCTTAATCAAGCTATGATGTCCTAAGAACGAGAGTTTATACGATACTACAGCTACAGTCTTCATTGGCTTGATGATGAAATAATAAAGCGGTAGATGGAAAATATAGGTTCGGCTTCATATAGCTGCTTATAAACTGTTCTACCAAGTGAGACGGACTCTGTCAGACTCCCTTCTGTTTCATCCCTCTCCGAGCAGAAAGAAAAGAGACTGGCAGGCTAGAATTGTTCAATTCTTTCTTCAAAAAATCTCCCATTACGAACCTACATACCCGAGTTGAAGACAATTTTGTAAACGCATACCATCTTGTGAAAATATTTATAGAAATAGCAGTTTTCAAGTTACTTTCTCCTAGAGTGGCGGCAAATGCACTCTAGCGGTAAATCATTCAAACCCTTGCTACGTATGTATGCACTTTAAGGTTTTTGTAGTTCGAAATACTTATGGCCATTTATTCTATTTATTGAAGCTCGTAACTCGAAATGACATGACGTATAAAGGTTACTGAAACGCGGTCGTGTCCAAGTCTAATAACTCTTACTGTTGTTTATCACGTTTTCTTAGGTTGTTCAGGTCCAGATTACTCCGGTCCCAACCCCTCGCTCTTCGCCAATACCTTCTCCAGTACTGACAGAACAAGACGAACGTTCAAATC
>Ga0126338_10002663_pt1 | contig 12328 bp, 4 predicted proteins | sample OrbCmetagenome_2_FD_92529 | JGI IMG/M metagenome (GOLD analysis project Ga0126338, IMG submission 92529) | Coral microbial communities from Petempiche,Puerto Morelos, Mexico - Orbicella C C metagenome | ecosystem: Host-associated > Invertebrates > Cnidaria > Coral | place: Petempiche,Puerto... | reverse complement strand
GCACTAGCACACCGCGCGCGTATTAAAAATTCAAAATGGCCGCCACAAAACACAAAACACGCGCGATAAAGGTAGGTTCATCTTTTATTCATGCTCTAAACGGATGTGAGGGCTCCCTGTGTATCAAGGCAAATCCGTCATGTTTTCAATATGCGCGTGCACGAGCGCGCGCTAATGACGCCATAAATTATGCGCAGTAAGGATGCGCAATGCAAATGTGAGGAATGACCTTAATTACCATTTTCCTAGTGTGCTGTTTTAACAGCAACATTTAAAACTGTTGCGCTTGTATGAACAAGAAACCTTAACAATGTACTCTACTCAGCCAGTCATCTTTACCGTAGAAATTTCAGGCAAGTGAATGTTCATTGAAACCCGTTTAAGCGTCGCTCAGTGAAAAGGAACAGGGAAGAAAACATTTTTTTCGCTTTACTTCGCTGCATTTCGTCCTCCGGACGTCTTTGAAAAGACAGCTATCAAAAGACTTTTTTATTCAGTTTATACCTTCTCGGAATCATTCAAAGAGTCATTCCGACCAGTTATCACAATGAGAGTCACGGTTACCGATCGAACACCACACCGGCATCTAAATTGAACATATTCAGCATTTTCATATTCAAGTTATCCCGAGCACCATGTATGTCACAGGTATCCCAAGCAGCTGGGCAAAAAGAGTGTATTGAGAGGCCTACTCTGGGGCCTTAAGTCGCCTAAAGTAAAGTTTAGCGCAAGAACACGGCACTAGCTCGATGATCAACGATTGAACTGTCGACTTGAGGATCTGTAACACGACGAACTAACCGATAGGTAATAAATTATATTAAGTGATCTTAATAGGAGGAATTGGTTCTCGCTTATCGTGTATGATGTTTATATGTAGTGAAAAAAAAATCGGCGTCAATTATGCATGGATTTGCTAAGTCGAATCAAAACAGGCTGGTACCTGCTTCACGAAGTCGACTCGATTAATCGGAACAGAGCATCTTTTGAATCAAGGAACTTAGTGATGTGACTCGCCTATTCCCTAAGAAAATCAGACACCAGAAGACGTAATTATATTTCTTTAAAAAAGATCGCTTTGTTTCAGAACGATAGCTAATCATTTCGCGGATCTCAAGAAGCTTGTGATCGTGTTGAGATAACTGCAAAACGCTGATTCCCTTTGAGGGGATTAACCTTTACCATTATGGGAACTCCAGATGATAAATTAGGTCTAACAGCCGAAGAAGACGATCCAGGAGTGACTATATCACAGAATTCAGAGCAGGGTGAGTAAAAGAATGGCTCTGCATTACCGTTAATTTACGTAAACAATTATAGCACTCGTAACTCGTGGAAACCTGCTCGATCGAACGAGTTCCTCGCGAGTGTACTCGCGGTTATTGACGATCGCGTGGAGTCAGTTACACTAATAAGGTAACTGATTTGAAAGTAATTACAAGCTCGTGCCTAGAAGTTAGATTTTAGAAAATTACCTGATTGAATTCGGTTAAATTCAACAAATCGTCTGCACTGTTAGATTGAAATAACGTCACACAAGGTTGAATACTCACGTGGTTTCACCGCAAAAATTGGGACCATCCCTATGGTCTATTAGAGAATGGGGAAATGGAGTTGATCTGTTAAACAACAGAAAATTTACCGGCCAATTAGAAGGACAACAGAACGGAATTGTGCGCTGGCGAGGCAGTTCGTAAGGTCTTTTCTTCTTCTTGAAGAACAAATTGGTCGCAATTTCGGTCCAAATGTGCTAACCGCATATTTCACAACTCGCCAGTTTCGGTTTGCTGGAAAAGTCCTCACAAATTTCTCAAGTTTGCCGACCATACCTCTCGACCAATGAGCGCGCTAGAGTTCTCCAATTATGATAAGAAATTTAGTGGAGAGAAAGGCGTTCTAATCATTTCTTTTTCCACTTTTTCATTTGGTATGTTTGATCATGATCTCCGTCTTGTTCTCAACTTTTTTCTTTTTTAGAAAGTAAAGCTACCTACACTGTGGAACAGGCGATCGACAAAATCGGTTATGGACCTTTTCAAGTAAAACTGATGGTTGTAATCGGCTTGGCCTGGGTGAGTCTTTGAAAGTGTCTTCTCCTAGATCCGCTTATGATCATTCTTTATCACATGTTGTAAGAAAGGTCAAAAGTACTCAGTTGGACTAAATCTCGATATATCGTACACCATATGGTTTAAAGAGGTTGAAGTCAACGATGAAAGCTAGCTAAGTAGCGTGTAAAAAGTAATGGTTGTCGTGCACTTCGAAGATCTCTGACTTTGCTTTTTAGATGGCAGACTCGATGGAAGTGACGATTTTGGCTATCGTATGTCCTGCAATCCGATGTGAGTGGAATTTGGCCACGTGGCAAGAAGCAACGGTCACTACGGTATGTCAGAAATGAATAAGGAAGTGGCGTCTGCTTTAAATTTGGTGTTATGTTATCAATAGCGATTAATATATTGTTATTATTTTAAATAGCAGTTTCTTAATTAGCAGTAATTGATGCTTTTAGTGAACAAGAATACGGCCTGGGCTATCAGCGTTAATGGGTTCGAACAGCCTGTCCAACCCACCGATTTTCCTGATTCAGAACTGATACAGTGCGTGAACCTCACTTAAACAATACATTACCAATTATATTCACAGCACTAATCTATTATCATTATCTGTTCATTATCTCTCCGCAGGCCGTTTTCGCCGGAATGACAATAAGCACTTGCATTTGGGGCTACGTTTCAGATAACTTTGGAAGAAAGATAGTAAGAGGCCTTTTTCTTATCTTGTTTTTCATGCATCTTAATATTTTTAACCTTTTCAAGCGTATCTCGCAAACAAAGTGACAAATATTGGGAGTACCTAACTGTGTACCATCAACCTATCCAGGACAGGTAAAAACACTCCTTGTTACTCTAAAACAAACACTGATACTGATAAGACATCAGACGCTTTCGATCCGTTTTCTCCTGTACACTGGATTTGAAGAGAAGGGAAGATCGAAGTGATAGAGAGAGGGCGCACGAAAAACAAAGAGAAGAGGAACGGTTGTGCTTTACATTCGCCTCTTCCCAATCTCAGTCACGGCAATTTATCCTGAAGGCGAACTTGTAGGCATATACTAAAGAGGCCTCTGTAGAGACATTTCGAAAGCAATGATTTCAGAAGAAGTTTCCTTTTCAACTTGCACATGTTTTTTGTTCCACACAGGAAGTGCTGGCTTGCACTGTTGTCATTTTTGTTGGTGCCTTGCTGAGTGCGTTTGCACCAAACTACTTTTGGATCATGGTGTTCAGTACCGTGGTGGGACTGGGAATGGGAGGCGTGGCCCAATGGTAAGACGCATGCGTGAACCAATTGATATATATTGTGTGGAAATTATTGTACAGAGTCTGTCCACAACGGCGGTCAGCCTGGGGTAGAATAAACTGGCCACTGTGCAGAGGTTGCCATTGTACGTAAGGGGAGGGGAGAGGGTTGATTTTGTTAATTAAGGGTAAATAGTAGGATCGGGACAGGGTTGGTACAAAAATTCTTGCTGTTGTGGCGGGTTGGTCCCTACAGAGAAGTGGCCGTTAGTAAAGATTCCACTGTACTTGTAAGATTTCTCTGTTTTCGTTGGTTTAAGTATCACTCGTTACAGAAATGGTGAAGTCACTTTCGGTGTTCACGTCATGGACGGAGCCTTCAGCAGAGTAATTAGCAGGATAGGAAAACTACCAACCAAAAACTAAATTAAGTACATCAACGGGATCAAGAAACATGGTTGCTTGACATGTAAACAATAAAACCATACTGCTTTTAACTAGAGATTCAAATTTGTACCGAGTGGTGCTTGTTTGTTTACTTGTTAATGTATCTGTTTATCATCTTAGCATGAATCTTTGGGCTGAGTTCCTTCCAAGCAAAGGAAGAGGAGTCTCGCTAAATGCTCTTTCGGTAAATACCCCGCAATGCTTTGCATTGCTTAGTGTTGCATATTCTTTAGTCTGGCGACAGACTGAACTTGAGGCGTGGCTTGTATCTGAAAGCAATATATACGTACTGTTAAAAGCGATCAGTAGAATTCAGTGAACTCTTTCGTCTCTCTGTAGTCTAGAAGAACGATCGGCCTCCAGATTTCGAAAATCAAGCTCCCTTTGGTATTTTGCACTGAAATGTTCCTTTATAAGAGGGTTGTGCTTCGTACTGTACACAGCAAACACAGCCAACACGTTCTATTTCGGAATTGGCGACAAGATTACGACAGAACATCAGCGCGTGTATTTCACTCGAAAATCAAATGTAGAGGCGGCCTCCAACGCTCGCGTACGTACACTAAACCATGCGTAAACCACATCAAACCTTCACTGAAATCTCTTTCGTTAACACGTAAACATGCACCCACAACATTAGCAATGTCCGGTCATATCAGCCTCTATGTTTTAGATTAACACGACTAACACATTCTAAGTTCTGTTGTTCTCGTTGCAGTTATCATGGTCTCTAGGATCTTGCTTGGAGATTCTTGTCGCTCTCGTGGTGATGCCCACGCTGGGCTGGAGATGGTTGTTCTTCATCTCCTCGCTTCCTCTGTTTATTTTTATTTGTTGTAGTAAGGTGAGAAACACGCTATTTTAACCGAACTGTAGTCGATAAACCGACTCGAAGATGTTATAAACATTGGTCTTCGGGTAAGGCAGAAAGAGAATCATCCACTGTTTAAAGAGTAACTTTTAATTGACCCATATTAGCATTCAAGGGAAAAAAAGACGGAAAGGTGGGATATGGAATGGTAAAGAAGGTTTGATTTTAGAAGTGCTATTTAACAGTACTGAGTGGTCAAGTTGATCACAGTAAACTATGGCCACAAGAATATCTAAACGATAGAAATATGAAGGGAAGTTCAAGTCGCTCATTAACCTATTTTCATCCGTATTTTAAATGATGTCACATGATAATATTTTTAATATCCCGCTCACTCGGTTTTTGTTTTTAGCTCGTTCCAGAGTCTCCTCGTTTCTACATGACAGCTGGCAAGCCAGAGAAAGCTTTGTGTATTCTACAGAGGATCGCTAAAGAAAACAAGAAAGAACTTCCTCCAGGACAGCTAGTCGTTACAGAAAAACACGAGGTATGTTATGGCGGAGAAACGCACCATTGTTATCTACCTCAACCGTGAAAAAAGTCTTTGGCACTGACAATTTTCTATCAAGGAAGAAAGGCTGAACTGACCAGGTTGACTCTAGTTGATCTTTTTCTTACAGATATCTCGAGGAAGAGTAACAGATCTTTTTTCTCCTGAATTCCGTAGATCTACGATTTTATTATGGATCATTTGGTGAGCAATCTATTCTTTCACATTCGTACCTTTCTTTATAATTATACCGTGTTCCTGCCGCATATTGTTTCGACTGATTCATACCCTTGTCTTTTGATTCCATTGCTTCCTTATTAACTGAACACAGTTCCTAAATCCTATGTGGAATTGTTCCATAGTCATCTCCGTAGATACTCTTTCTTGACAGTGGTCTAGTCACCGAGAAGCCGCATCAAGATAAGTAGCTTCAGTATAGTTAAATTCGTTTGGACCAAAGTAAAAATGAGCAGATAACGTTTTTTTTTTTTTTTTTTTAAATTTGATAAAAAAGCCTATGCAAAACTTTTTTTGTTTTTATTATTGCTGTTTTTTTTCTTTTTTTCACAACAGAAATGTCCCTTCCTCCTCAGTCACCAACGCTGTCTTGTGTGACTGCCTTTTGATTTGATTCTCTGATCTCACTGAATTAAAATAGTTGTTATAATTATTGCAACCATAGTTAGCAAGCTGCCATCAAGTAACTCTGGTTAGCTTATGTGTCTGTTGTTTACAGGTTCAGTAGCCACTTTGTAATCTATGGAATAGCGCTTATAACAACTGAGATGTTCTCTAGAGCGGACCCTTGTAGAGGTAACTGGGCTTAAGTTCATTGCGATTTTAGCATAATGAGGAGATTCGGAGCCACCTTAAATTTTCGCAGATTTAAGGTGGAGATGAGTAAGCTTGCGTCAGCGTGGTAGTCGCATAATATCAAATAGCTTCGAATGCCTTTGGCGGTAAAATCCTGATATATGTCAGTTAATAAGTGCTGTTGTATAATTGCAGGTATCAATCCTGAAGGGACCAGTACTACAAATACTTCAGATAATGCCTCACCCGGGGCCACTCCTTGTAAACAGCTTGATTATCAAGACTACGCTAATTACTTTATTGTTATGTCAGGCGATCTTTTAGGTAAAAATTTTATTTTCTTACTTCACCATGTGCAATTCAGTCCCAGAGGCTGGTCCAAACATTTGTTCGTTTAATACACCCTATGTTCGTGGCAGACGTTTGTAGATCTTAACTAAGTGATTTGTGTTTTACATTGTTTGTTACCTTTCCAATCAGTCGCACAAACGAATAATCAATCAATGAATCAATCACTTGATCTATCTATCCATTTGTTTTTTACTCGGAAAATAACGTCATTTTCTGAGTGTAGGTAGAACGTTGAATTCACTCTTTCTGTCCTACTCTTCCCGGTAACTTTTCAATAAATGTACTGACCAATTCATAAAGCTTTCGCAGTCGCTTGCGCACCAAAGTCGATTAAAAAAGTTTTTTGAGGTGAAGGAGATACGATTAGTTACGATTTCTAAATTCTAACATTAGGTAGCTCAAATTAAGAAATTAGCAGCAATGCTACTCGGTAAATTCGAGGGTAAATAAAGTTTGTGGTGACGATGATATGATGACTTATTAATTGATATGTTTATTTTTTATTTTTTTTTATCTCATAGGATTAGTATTTATATTTTTCATGGTGGACAAAATAGGTAGAAAAATGGTGCAATTTGTGGCTTTCTTAGGAAGCGCTATTTTCCTAACAGCTTTATTTATTTGTACAAGAAGGTGAGTATAACTAATCTTTCGTTGACTCCTTGCATCAATCTGAAAATTAAATGTTGATTCTCCCTATTGATATCCACACGTTCTTTTAATGCAACTTCTGAGAATTTGGAGGCCGTGTCTTTTGTTTTTTCGGGAAAGAAGAGAAGGTCGATTCTTCAAAAGAGGTGTATGTTAGGAAGACTCGGGTTATACTGCCTTTAAAGCCTTAATTGAAGTCAGGATTGAGCGACCCTGAGTCGAACGTTCTTGCTGTAGGGTGGTTTACAGTACCTCTTTTAACTCTCCTCCCATTCAGGAGTAGGAATGGGTACCAGAGATCTGTCAGGCAAAATGTAAGGAGCTTTACTGTGATATAGCAAATTTTTGTCCCACTTTATAAATCCCTTACTAGAATTTCTTTCTTTTTCTCTGTCCTCTTCGAAAACCTTATATTCGGGCTAATCGTAATTTTTTCTCTTGTTTCAAACATTCTTGGCTGGTTTCTTTTACAAAGCTGCCCAGCGGTAAACTTTTTTTCTTTCCTTCTTTTCGTTTACCAGTCGTTTATCGACCACGCTGTTTTTGTACGGCTCTCGTTTGTTCATAAGTATTGCTGATATGTGCGGCTATGTATACACCCCGGAAGTGTATCCCACGAACATGCGCGGTATTGGCCTGGGAGCATGCTCCGGAGCAGCGAGGATCGGCTGTATGATAACTCCTTTTGTTGCCATGGTGAGTAGATTAATCGTAAACAAACATCAATATTCAGGCACCGTTTGGAAATAATTGCAGCAATATCAGTATCCTTGTACACACTGGGCAAACCACTGATTTACTTGTTGCGTCGGAAATCGCATTTCTATGTGTGACTCCCTTTTTCTTATTTCAACTCCTTGAGACAAAGAAGAAATTAGGTAACTCAGGTTAACTAAGCTCTCTCGATGAGCAGCAAAGCAAAGGTAGAATCAAAAAATACGTGGGTTAAGTTTGTTTTTATCCCCCTCCCCTCCCCCCACCTCCACGTGTTCTACGATTTCCTATCATCCATCCTCACAAACCAACATTTCAAAATTCTAATTTGATTAATATGAGAACTGGAGGAATAGTGCCTATTATTTTTTGCGTCTTTCTTCTCTAAGCCAAACAAAGCGCAACGCTTTATGAAGGTAGAGGACTCTGTACGTAGTGCTTATGTAGTTATGTTTTTTTCTTTTTCCCTCTCCAGGTTCTGATGCCTCATTCCATCCTGCTATCACTTAGTTTGTACAGCGGATTTTCTGTTCTGGGCATAGTCACTGTGCTTCTTCTGCCCATCGAGACTAGAGGACGAGCCTTGCAAGTGAGTCGGACAACTGTTCAGTATTGCATATTTCCATTATGGCTCCTGATGTTTCATTACGTTAAGTTAAAAGTTTAAATTAAAGTTACGGCAGCTCTTTCTTAAATAAATAATCATTGTTCGTCGAGATACGCATTTCATTTCCTTCACTCACTATTCATTGCAATTTCCTTGAAGTCCTTCTTTCATCCTGCAATCTTTGCCTTTGTTTGGTTTCTGTTTTGAAAGAGGATTCTATCGGGTGGGATCTGATTGGTCCCATGATTTGACACTAATGTATTTGTCTTCGCGCCCTCGAGTTAAAGCAATTCCATAGCTTAAGTAAATATTGCAACCAGAGTTTGTGGCAGGAACACACTTTTCAAATGGCAAGAGCATAATGTGTCAACACTTGCAGGAATAGAATGCATCCTTTATGATTCCGTAAGAAGAGAAGTTCATGTGTGTTTTCAGAAAGCACACGCTCGTCCTGCCAAAAAGATTCGTCTAAAGACTGACAATTATAGCTCTGCCAACCTGTGGGGGGACTTCCAAATGAAAAGGTCGGGGATGCTCGTCAAAAAATTTGAACTAAACCCCTAAAGGAGACGAATCTAGTTGTGGCTCAAGCTCTATGTTTGACCACTAAAAGATACCACTTAAAACGGAATAGGGTTGATTACTAGCCGCTGTTCAGCAACGAATCTCGAGCTAGTAGACCGGACTCGAGAGACTGGCAGAAATCGAACCTAAGAACGGAAATGTGAACGTTTTTTAATTGTTATCTCTTGGAGTGCACTCTAAAAGATACTTTGGCAGTGAGAAAATAGTGGCGTTTCGTCCTGGACACCCTAAGCGAGACAAGAATCTTTGGTTGACACACCGAAGCTAGACGACGAGAATCCCCAATCTTTTCGCATGGGAGTCGCCCCACCGGGTGCCAACCTCTCTGAGGTTCAGCTGAAAATCATAAAATCTATATCGTAGTGGCTGTCGCGATTCTCTACCGGTTTATTTGAATTTTCTTGCTACAATCAGCACTGTCTCAAAACGATGATATACGAGGCAGCAATGAGTAGTTGTAATTCAGTTATGATCTCCACGCTGGAAAAAGTTTGGAAAGGACTGAAAGTGATGTTTACCATGTAATTTCTATGAAGACAGCATTTCTTGAGATATAAGTGTAACACATTAAGGGCAAATGCATAACGGATGCTTATCTTAGATCAATGCACACCGTGCAGGCGTGCATACTGATTGAAATTTGTTGTCTCTATTTTTTCCTTAATTGCAGGATTATTGACAAGGACTTCACTGGCTTTTATTCAAACTGTGGTGGAAGGCGCTAAAATGCATTAGCAACCGAATCTGTACAGCAATGATACCGAAAGGATCAGTCATCTTGCATTACTTGCAAAAATTGCGGACGTTTAATTTTCGGACACATTTTATCTATTTTGGACAAATTTCGGACAAAAATTTCAGACACTTTGCTGCAACATAGCTAAAGTAAATTTAAGCATAAAGAAAACACGAATTAGCCTAAAATAACAGTTGTGACAATTATAGTTTAACTGCTACCTCAAAGTTTTACAGATACACCGACGAAAAAATATCATCGCTACGATCTCAAGCAGTGTCTCAAATAGGGCTCCTTCCAAAAAGGAACCTAAGAGCTTTGTAGCTTTTTAAAAGTTTGATACTGTATTGTAAGTGTTTCGGACGCTGAAAATTTCGGACCAATTTCGAACGGTTTTATTTCCAGAAACTTTTTTGTCCGAAACTAAACTCGTCCGACCTTTTTTGTAAGAAATGTACTTAAACAACAGATTTGAAGAAGCTTCTTCTTGAGTTTCTGGCAAAAGCGTCTGTTTTGTGGTGATAAAGGCTCACCAGCAAATCTTGAAACACTATTCTCTGTGATATAGATGCAAGTTTACCTCCTCCCACTCAATTAGCGTCTATTTCTTCCTTCTTAAATTACAGAGATTTTAATTAAAAAATTAGTTAACGTGCCACTTGCACTTACTCGTAAAACTTACTATGGACAGGAGTGATCATGTTACAAAACACTAGCAATTTCCCGAGTTTGGGAAGCAATCTACAATTAAAACTTACTTTGCCGTCGTTCCATGATTAAAATCTCTATTTTTCCCGCTCAACTCTAAATTCTGAAACTGTATTCTATACAGAGGAATAAAAACTAGCAAATACTGAATAACACTGACTTCATTTTTTTTTTCGTGTATCCATTAATAAAAATCTTTAACCAAATTTCCGTTTATAATCAACACAGCAAGCTTAATGTATCTATTTTGTGGATATTGACTTACTTGTGCTATTGGAAGGTAAACATTTGCGGCATAGACCCGTTGCGTAATCATAAAAAACGCTACCTTCTGTGTAGCAGTGTGAGGCCAATTTTCCCAGTGTTGCGATTCTCAGTTTTGACAGTCGATCCCTGATCGATCATGTCTTCCATTGTAAAAGTGTACAGGGCGTGAAAAAAACTCGTTCTGTTTTGTACTTTCGAAAATAATCATAATGATAATCTATTTTCCACGTTTCGTCTTCTCAGAGTCAGATTTTCAAATTCATTCTCGTAAAAAAAAAAAAAAAACAGTAGGATTCATGAAACTTAGTTTTTATCAGAGAACTGCACGTTTACAAGGAAGTCTAACCGGAGAAGAAGGGAAAAAGTCAAGAATCAGACGACTCAAACTCGATGTTATTTTAAAATCATTTTTTGTTGAGTAGTATATGTTTATTTGTACTTTTAAAGCCGGCCTCCTCACCTTTTGAAAGTTACTTAACGAGAATGCAGTTTTCCTTAATGGTGTTATAACAAACAAATTCCATTTGGAACTATTTTACAACAGCTAGGATTATCACTTTGTCGTTAATGTAATTGCATTAAGGCGTAAAATCGTTTAACGAGGCAATACTTATCCTAAATACGTTTACAAACTGTAATATCAACTGACAAAATCCTCAAATAGCCACGGTACATTTTAAAACTCTTTCCCACGGTTGTAAAAGCATATAAAAGTATAAGTCATAGTGTCTTCGACATAAGAAGCTACAAGAGCAATCTTTGATGTTTTACTGATCGAGGTAGCACTCGTACATTTACGGAAGACAAAATCATGAAAATTTGGATTCTATTTTTCTTGGTGTCTTTGGTCTCCTGTCGAAGTTTCCAGTTCGAGGATGGTAAGTAGTTTCTGAAAGAAAACTTTACTGCTTATTAAATCATTTTGCTGTAGCTTGAGTACATGAGTGGTAAGCCCTAAATATGTAGCGGCTATAGATTCCTATTCCGCTATTTTTCTCTCTTTCTCGGCGATCATTTATCGTCGCTGCTGTTTCCCTTGCTCTGTTGCGTCGCTTTTTCTCTTGAATTGCTTTTCTTATCTTCGTATTTCATTGTCTTTGTGTTGTTTTTCTGTCCACGTTCCTTCTTTGCATGGGTTTCTACTGCCACCTTCATCGAAACTCAAATAGCTCTCTAATTAATCTACTTAATCGCACTCAGCTTTTTACGTTCCTTACTTCCATAATTTTAAAGGACTACGCAATTTTTTTGAATTTCAATCTTTCCTCTTATTCCGGCTACTCTGTCTCAATTAGGAGCAACTAACAGATCGTTTCGGTAAATCATCTGTTCGGAAGGTTTTTAAAGGAGTCATGTCACGGTTTGCTCACCTTGAAAAGTTGAGCCTAAGTAATTTTTTTCAAGCTCGTCGTTTGTAATCCGTGTCAATCTTCTCCATCCTTAACCATCCTTGTTCCTTTATGGTTTGTTATCTCTGTGGTGTTTTTCTATCTTAGGAAACTATTATTTTCAGGTTTCCTTTTAGTTAAAGGTATTTTTTTGCCTGGCCAAAATAACTCAAAATGCCGTGACTGAGTTCCTTTAATCCCCTCCGATTTTCTTAAAAGAATTGACACCTTAAGCTTTCGTGATATGATAAATATTAATAACGCTTGGGGGGGGGGGGGGGGGGGGGGGGGGGAATCCCCAAAAAAATTTCCTTTGTTTGGGCGCCCCCCCCCCAAAACCCATCCCCCTTTTTAAAAAAAAATTCCCCCTTTTCCCAAAAACAGAAAACTTTTTTTTC
>Ga0126338_10002662_pt1 | contig 12329 bp, 5 predicted proteins | sample OrbCmetagenome_2_FD_92529 | JGI IMG/M metagenome (GOLD analysis project Ga0126338, IMG submission 92529) | Coral microbial communities from Petempiche,Puerto Morelos, Mexico - Orbicella C C metagenome | ecosystem: Host-associated > Invertebrates > Cnidaria > Coral | place: Petempiche,Puerto... | reverse complement strand
TTCAGTGTCTTTCCAGTCTCAAACACTTCTATTCCAACTCGTCTCTTTAGAGTTGCTTTGTAAACCACACCAAACGCTCCTCGGCCCAGCTCTTCCTGATATTCTATTTGCTCGGGAAGAAGTTCCCACTTGTCTAGTGGGATAATTTTGCGAGCTGAACGAGCTGATCTGTGGAACGATGTGAAAATAGTTTAAGCACAAAAAGAGTCGTTATCAAGTAGTATAGCGCAGTATGCTATTATTTTAGTGAAATCTTGCTGTTTAAAAGATTAATGTCTTAGAGCTTCGTGATGAAACCCAGCCATTCTGCCTGTAAGTTCCAAATTCGATACCACGTTTTCTAATAGTAAAGACTGCAATTAGGCATATACCATTGAAGCTGTCCTGGCTTCCGATCGAGAGGTATTGTTATTTCCTCTACATGACATGCTAGTCCATTGCAGGCTACCTTTGCACGTTTCCTCAGGTTGACCTGGCACTTTGGCATCATCCATTTTATAATACCCCGAGCTTGGGAGATTCCCAATTATATTTCTTACTCAGGAACACAAAACAGAAACCCCAGCCAAAGCACCAACCTGGACCGCTAGCAGATTCTGAGTCCAACGCGCAAAGTTCGTTGAGGTGCAGCACGAAAAATGGCGAGCAAAAGAAGTAGAGAGGGGCCTGGTGTGAGGAGAAAAAGATTGTTCTCTGGCTTTCCCGTACCACACTCCTCTCATTTTTTCTCTCTCTATTTCTCCCACTGCTCCCTAACTAACCAGGGGATCAGTGCCTCTCCCATCATTTTACCAAACCATTTCACATCCGCTTTCTTGTCTGAACATCACATTTCAAGGTTAAACTATGTTCGTCCTGTCGTACGGATATGTTATATGTAGGGTCAATTTATAATAGTAAGGTTTTCTTTGCTATTTAGGTGAATAAATTTAGGCAAACAAAGAGGCAAGGTCTCCACTGCGTGTCAAAACAGTGTGCCTGCTGAGAATGGAACCGGGTGTAACTAACTTATACATAGAGCTTTTAGCTGTAAAATGGTAAAACATTCAGAATCTCTCCTGTTGATTGTCCCAGTTTTGCAATAACCAATTTATTTACTATGTTTCATCGTAAGTACTACCAATAATAGTGAATAACCTTTTGATTCGCGTGTGATGAGACCGTCTGTAGCACCAGAAACCAAGAATAAAACATAGCACCAACAACAGAATGAACGTGATACCAGATACGATGTAAATCATCCTCTCATTGAAGATCGCGGTTTCTTGTGTTGGTTGACCAGAATTCCTCTTCGTAGGCCCTGCAAAAGATAATAAATTTATATCTTAAGGAGGCTGGGAGTTTAAGTAATGTTTGAGGACTACATTGGAAATAACTGGATGATCAACATTCTGAAGGCTGCCAAATTTGGATGAAGTCATAACTCCAATTTGTAAAATTGAATTTTTTTTTACTAAATGAAAAAGCGTGTTGTCCTGTTTTGCTTTTATATATATTATAATTAAGACTGCTGTTCAACTGAAAGATATAGAAAAATATAGACTATTAAAAAAAAGAAAATATTGCGAGCAAATTTTTGCAATTTTCTAGCATTTTGTAAAATGTTGTGAAATCCAAGATGGCAGATCCATTCCATGACAAGGACCTCGCAGAAAAATGTTTAGGATGTGTTATAAAACGTACAAGATTTATGGTCAGTAATGACTTAAATACTCCAAGAGTTATGGAGTGTTAGCCCCAAAAGCCCCTCCCCCTTCTTGCTGATCCCCCATTGGTCAAAGAGGACCTCAAAAAGTCCATTAGCCCTGTCTCACTAGGGTCAAAGAGTATCTGCGAGCCTCTGTGACTACAGACGCCACAAGTTCATGACTTTTTAAACGTTCTTTAAAACGTTATTACAGTCAAACCTGCATTAGGTGGTATTAGGCGGACACCCACGGGACCCTTGCTAGTGTCCACTTAATACAGGGTGTCCGCTTGATCCAGGGTGTCTGCTGAAAACAGGTTACCTCTGAATTCGTTGTAAAACGGTCACATCAATATTGGTCATTATTAAAAGACCTTGAAAGAGACAAATAGCATTCTCATGAACGATCGATAACTCTGAAATACCGTATTTCCATAAGCAATGACAAGTACATGAGGTAGAGCGATTTAGGGTGGCCGAACACAGTTTTCGCGCGCGCTTTTGCTGATGCAATTCACCGCATGCACAACGATTGCAAAAAACAAACATGCCGTCAATAGAGCGATTATTTTAGTTACTCCACACCCGCAGTATCTGTGCTATTTTTCTCTATAATTGAACACAGCGTATTGATGGCTTTAGTCTTTTATTACAAAGATATGTTAGGAAAGGTAACAATGCAAAGAACCCAGCAATTCTCAGCTTTTTCTATCTTACTGAAAGAACCCAGTTATATGCAGCGCATGCGTAGTAAGTCAAAAAATTGCGATTGAATGAAAATTGCACTCTTGGAAATACGCCTATTTCTCGAGAACTACTCATTAGAATTTCACGAAATTTGGCATGAAAATACTTAAGTAAATAAGTAACTCGAGTATTGAAAATGATTTAACTTTAACAAAAGAAATTCTAGATATTCCAGTGAACCTTCAACAAGGGATAATTAAAGATCTCTGTTAAATTATTAGCAAAATGGTGTTAACTTGTGAGAATCGTTACAAGCTTGTAACATGCAAATTATAAAGAAAATCTAATGACTAGATTTTCTGCAAATAAACAAAACCGATTTTAAAGGCCTGTTTATATTTATGTTACCATAGCAACGGCACATACGTCAGCTTAACCAACAAAAAACCAAAGTTTGTGTTATTAACTAGCTTGCTGCTATTTTTGACGACCGAGGGATCAAGGGTTTTAGAGAAAAAGGTGAATGAAACACAGGTATCAAAAACTGTGTTCAGCCACCTTAAGTATACAGTAACAGTGTCTATATTGATCGAATCATGTGAAGGTTTACAAAATCAAACAAGAACAAAAGTTCTGTAAAAATAAAACCAAATAACAAAATATTGCATTTCTGTGACAGCTCAGGTTGTTGGCAAACTTAAATGACTGATCTACTGAAACGTGGACAAAAAAAATCAAGCATTCTTTTTGCAGTGTCTGTTTGATACAGGTAGAAATGACCATAAAAGTCCAGTTTAAGGTTTGCTGCATCCGCTTAATAGAGGTGTCCGTTGAAGACTGGTATTTTTTACGGTGAATGCGGAAAAAGAAAAATGGGACTTGCACTGCTGTCCGCTTAATAGAGGGTGTCCGCTTAATATGAGGTCCGCACAATACAGGTTTGATGGTACTTTATTAACATTTAGTAAATCGGAGAATTGGTAGCGAATTTTACACGTATTGATCAATAAATGAGCATTTTCTATGCAAATTTAAATTATCTACCTGGCTATGTTTGCAATGATCTTCCTTGTTTTTGTTTTTATAAAATATAAAGATCAAAAGTTGAATTTTCTTGAAAAAATGACCTTTGACCCTATAACCTTTTTCCGCAAAACCTTGCACGTTCATTCCAAACGTGAGAGGATGGAAATAATTGACCTGCATCTAAAATTTGTTGAAAGATCTTGCTAAAAACCACCATCAATTCCTCAAATGTATGTATTTGGTAAACTTGATAAGCTTAATCAACGTCTTTATGGTCCTACCATGTGAAACCAAGGGTAGTGAAACCAAGGCTGGTGAAACCAGAGCGAAGACTAACCAATATCCTCTTTGTTCAATCTAGTCGTCTGATTGAACTAACATTTTCACTTGGTTTCCAGTCACTAGGAGACCTTGAAAAGCCCAAAAGCCTGGTCTGAATAGGGTCAAAGGGTATCCGCAAATCTGTGGCTAAGGATGCCAAATGTTCATGACAATGTTCACGTTTACTATAGCAATCGATGACAAAACTCTGTTTTGGCGAATTGAAAATTACCACGCTCAAGAGACATCGTCTCTTACCACACTATTGCTCTTAGTTTTGCAGAAAACTCGTGTTCCAGTTTTTCTCGTGGAAATGAAATGCGGTCGGGGATCTTTATGCGATATAAGGCGAGATTGCTGTCATCATTTTGTTAGTGAACGTGACTTTAAGCACAATGCCCAATGAGTTTGCCAAGAGGAAAGGTCTCTGATGAGTCCCTTGGCCGGGACGAAACGAGCTGCATAAGACTAGCCACGAACAATGTATTATCACAAGTAACTGTCAACTTTAAATGAATGTTAGAAGTTATTTAAGTGGGGGATAAACTTAGTGTACTCTTCAAGTTTTATCAGCTTCTCTATGGTCCCACTTACCGCTTGAAACCGAGGGTAATGAAACCAGAGTGAAATTTAGCAGATATCCTCTTCGCTCAATCGCTCCGTCTGAGTGGAATAGTATTTCCACTTGGTCTCCAGTCACCTGAAGATTTTGACCGGTCTTGCTACCACAGTAACGTTGTCTTGTACCCATCCCGTCAGTAATTCTCAAAACGTCTTTGCTACAAAGAAAGGTAAATGAAGTTTTGCACCAAACCACTAAAACCGAGTAACTGAGTATACTCGTGAGACATTCCAAAAAAATCTAATTAAAAACTACATACTACCATGGCTCCTGATACAACCTGGCAATAAGAATTGTCATGCTTTAGCGTGCATTATCGAATTATGATGCATGCGGGAAGAAGCACAAGAGCTGCTTGAGGGACAGCAGAGCTAGAGCAAATAGCTTCTTCAGTGCTCTCCGAACAAAATGATGTGTTCCAACACGAGATGAATTGTCGTGACTAACTTTTAAACCAAAAACAGTAAACTAAAAGAAAATGATAACCTACAAATGCAGGGATGCAGTCGCAAATGACATCCCTTATTGCACGGCTTGACAGGTAATACGAGCGGACATTTTACTCCAGTCGTTGCTCTCAAATACTACACAGCTCGCAAAATATCTACGCATATTATCTGTCGAGCCAGCTGAAAACAGGTAACTCTATATAATACAATGCGTGCAGCTGACTGTTAACAGAAAGTTGTTATAGCACTAAGCCTTAAAGAAGGTATTCTTATATGTACCAAATTGTACCAGGCTTTGGACAGTCCACATATGCTTTGGTATAGACAATCGAATCAGTCTAAGTAGAGTGTCTGGATGGGGGAGTTAGATCTCAGTTATCGGTTTTCAAAAAATTTGCAGATCTCAGGTCTCAGCAATAACTTTTAAAAAAAGCGTCAATCCGATTCTCAGCTACCTCTTAAACCCACCCAGATGCTACGAAGAAAATTTAGAGATCATAAGTGAAAAGAACTATTCTTACTTACTTTCATGCGCCTGTATTTTTGCATTTTCGAGAGTTGACAAAAATCGCGAAACTTACGACTTGCGAACAAAACACACTCTCAAAGCTAAAATACTCAACACGAAAATGGCGTCCATTAAAGCTGAATCACTTTGTTCGATCAGTTCTTTCAGGCCCCGACCAAAGCATGCTGGTGAAATTTGAAAACGCAGCTTTATTTCTGTGGTTAGGTTTACCATCCACACTAGTCCGTCATGAAAACAGTACTTTTCGAAAACGCTCTTCAAACCGGAGGAATTTAAATTAAAACACCGGCTTCGCGTTCGGACGCATGTAGACGGAAAAATTTTGAAAACAGAGCTTTTCAAAAACGATGACGTTACGAAAATCACGTGATTTGCCTGCTCGAGTTTTCCTCAAACACAAATCCAAAGTGATCGGTGATTGTTACGTTCTTAAATTTCTCCGGTGTAGTGCATGTGCACGGGACCTCAGTGTACAGTTATCAAAATGACCATTAACCGGTTTCTTGTAGTTATCACTAAAGGATATTGCAAAAGGATGGGAGACGGCTGGTGTAGACGTAGTCAGTGGAACAAAACTTTGAACAGAAAATCCTTTTGAGCATCTAGATGACATTTAAATCTACTGACTGTCACACAGGAGAATGACTGATTGCATTTGTACCTTAATTAAGAGCTCCTGTTTGAAATACCTTAGTTCGACACATTGATGATTCATTGCCTCTATACAGATTATCAAAATAAGACCTTCGTTGGCATATTTTCGCGTAATTTAACTCTTCGTTTATTCATTTTGTCTTCTTGAAATAGCGAAATTAAAACCTCGAGACATATCGCCTAGCGGAAAACGCAAAATTAAGTAGGCGCGAAACTAAGCATGAATAAGTTATTATCTAGTTTATGACGACAAATGAGGCATAGGTCAATTCCAGTAGTGCCCACTCCCCACTCGGGAAAGACGTCTTGAAGCAATCCACAGCTAACACGGAATTGTGTAATTTTTCTGGTCCGAGTTTTTGACACACCCAAAGAGTGGGCGAGTATTGATTATGGGCGAGCGAGCGTGTGAACGAGAGTATCTTCAATGCAAGCTGCTACAACACAACAAGAACTGACAATGGATTTGATAAAAGAATGATATGATAGGCAGCGTGGTCAAGTGGTTTAGGGCGCTGGTGTTGTAATCCGGAGGTCCCGGGTTCAAGGCCCCCACCCTGCCACTAGCGGGATTTGTTTCTCGGTAGTGCCGAGTTCAAATCCTCGGTCACGCTTTGTAAATAGCCAACTGGTCTGCCTCCTGCCAGTTAGGATTTCTAACAATGTTATGTTTATTTGAAATATTTGCGTCCTTTGCTTCAGTGGCATGCCTGTAAACTAGCTAAGCTTAGTGCTTGTGTAGCTAAGTGCATGACCACTATAAATAAGATTTGCATTTTTTTTTACATTACACATATTCTCCCCTCCAAGCAAAAAAGGTGAAATACTGTTTGAAGCAACTAGAGCATGCCTTTGATTGAAGCTTGATATTTGTAGTATGTGTGTGAGATTTGTAAAGAATCGCGACCACAGTGGTTAAATCAGGTTAAATTTGCCAAAGCGAAAGGCAATTTCACCATTTTCTTATTTTGAAGGTATAACGGTTTTATAGTTAACCAATTACAGCCTGTTTCCTTGACTCAACATCAGGCCAAGATGATGTATTACTGGATAATTCATCATCTGAGGACATTTTCAACTGAATAAAATCGCCAAGAAAAAAAGCTCACCGAGTAATAACCTTGTAGGAAATACGCACACCAATGCGAAGTGGCGCGATCAAAAGTTACACACCTTATGACGTCACTAGTTACGACACTTGCATTTTTGGTTTGGGGGGATAAAAAAATTGTTTTACGTGCCTGACCAGAGGTTAAATTGGAAAATTATGAATCAGCGTAACATTCACTTTAATTTTCTGGAATGAAAAAAGGGGCAAAAATTTCATTTCATAGGCACTTTAAACATGCCAAGTAACTTACAATGCACGTGTCATTCAAAAATTAAAGACGTGTGATCCTTCAATATGAAACTGATAATCATAGATGGCGATAAAATCTATATGTATTATAATATCCATATTTGATCAACAGGAGATGAAATACATAGGAATGCAGCATCATGTTTGCATTCTCTCCAACATGCGAGACCAAACCCATAAGGGAGCCAAATGCGTCGGGGTTTTCGCAGGGCCAGGCATATACCTGGACCCCGGGCAGGAGTAGAAGGATCAAAGGATCCTGAATATATAAAATGTTATCAGAAGCGTAACACCATCACACATCGCTACATTACATTAGATACACTGATACACCTCGACAATCACAGCCATATCACTTACCCGCAATCTGGATTTTCTTCCACATCAAAATCCTGAAAGTAAATGTTCATCGACCAGCCTTCTGGAATAGGATATGTATGTACATTGTCCGCATACCTTGGGTAGCTGACAGGATATCCTTCACTGATCAGAAAGCCGATCTCTGGGCCAAACGCTGTTAAGACCAGTTAATTCATTTTAGTAAAATGGACATCCAATAACAAAGACCTAGTTGAAACCTCTCCCAGCTTAAAACCAACTTGCATTTACTTTATTGGGCTGTTACTGTTTTCATGGACGTCTCCAAACTTAGGACGTTGAGCTTCAGATTTACCGATGAGTACCTTTTTCCGTGTTTACGTAGCCTCAACTAAACACGTGAGGGGTTGGGAGAATTCGAGATAGTTATTCAAACCCGAGACGCAAGTCAAGGTTTTCAACACTTTTCAGTATTCTTCCAACTCCTCAAGTGTTTAGATGAAGTTACGTAAACTCGAAAAAGTACTCTATTGCTTTTATAAAATATTTCTTGAAAATACGCGCGAATTTAAAACATCACACCCGTGTTTATATACGCTCATCTAAACACACCTATCGCCCAATCAATGGGAGTGCGCGTACTTTCTCAGTTATTTTATTAAATCACTTCGCAGTAATTAATTGTCCATTTCTGCAATTCATTGACTACTGACACCCAGCATTGTCCAGAGCGGGAGGGGGAGTAAATTGGATTCCGGTTTTATGGAAAAATAACAGTGTCTCAAACGTTTTGGCCAGGATTGAAGGCATTCAAGATATGTCCTAAAGTGCGATCACTGCATGAGATGTCAGTTAAATCAAGAGATGCTATGGCCAATGAATAGTCAGAAACAACACTTTGATAACAATTTGGACAGCATGCAACTTCACTTTAAGTTATAGTTTCCAACTAGTTCATTTTTTGCAGTACAGGGGCTTAGCACTTTGCACCCAGAGGGCCATTACAGGGTGTTTTCTCGAAGTTTCCCTGGAACTCACTCTCAAGCAGGCCAGAAAAAAATCTCTTACTTGTGAAATTGACTTGGAGTTCTTTCACGTCAGTTCCATACTGGTTGATGGCCTGGCAGGTGTAGTCTCCATCCTTGTCCAGACGGATGGTTGCAGTGTTTGTTGTATTCACCAGTACTGTAGAGTTCCGTATCAGTGCTGTGTATATGGGAGGAGTTCCTGTGGCTGAACATGACAGCATGCCTCCTTGTATTGCTAGCAGAGCAGCTGGGAATGTTACCATTGGTGGAACTAATCGGTTAGAAATAAAAACCTTTTACCCTTACTCATTAACTGAACGATACCTGCTTAGATAAATCAAAAAAAAATCACGTGTTCCTGTAATACATGCACAGATTACGTCAAAACGTGACTTTAGTTGACACATTGACACAAATACATATATTTGTGTTGCGTGCTTAAAACAACCCAGAGATAAAAAAATTTTGATACGTGTGAGATAATTATAAAACATGAACTGCGCATGGAGAGTAAAGTGAAGAAATGATCCTCGCATTAGATTGCCATTTGACAAGACTCATTTTTTTTTCATTTTTTTGCTCAAATGTGGCTACTAGGTGGAAAGAAATTAAAGCTGATGTAGTTTGTCTTCCCCTGCTCTTAGATTGCACAAGTGACTTACGTTATTTTCGGTCAACGGAAAACAACAGAAGACATCCGTCTACTGGAGAAGGTAACGAGTCCACGATTTCAGGTTGAAACTATTTGCAAAGTGCATCGTATTATTTATCAGCTACCTTGTCTTATCGATGTCTGTATCTGTGTCTCGTTCAGTGCAACATCGTAAACCTTCATTTCCGCGATTTTCCCTTTGAAATATGTCGTGCTTTTGCAATCTCTAAAACCCATTCGAACTGTGCGGGGGTCAGTTGCAATCTCATAACCTTTGCCAATGTTTTGCGAGATACTGAAATGTCCATTGATATACAGCGAGTTATTTCCGGTGTTGTGATCGTAACTTGCTGCAACATGAACCCACTTTCCTGCTGGAAGAACCTCAGCAGTTTTTATGCTAGTCAGTGTTTTGGAAGATTTTTCTACAATTTGATTCAAGAATTTGCCGTCCACAATCCACATTAGGACTCCCCAATCTCCGTAGCTGAATAGTGGTCCATCTTGGCCTGTGCGTTGAACCCAGCACATCAGTGTGATTGAGAACTGAGTGTCCAGGCCCCCATTATTCGGAAACTTAATGTAGCTGCTAACAGTGCCATAAAACATGTACGCTCCGCCTGGTTCGTTGTAGGGTCCGTTTGTTATCGCAACATCTCCCAGGGTTCCATTTGGCTGCCTGTACTCTTTTTCTGTGGCTTTATGGCGAGCATTCAAGGGGTAGAAGGCGACAGGTATTGGCACAGCTATGAATTAGAAAAAAAAAATTTACATCCTCACAATTAACATGAAAATACAATAACAGTAGAAGCTTTCTGTAGGACACAAATTTCCGAGTTGGTTCTCTGTGGTCAACTTAACCCGCCTTTTGGAGTTCGCCATTTGGTGTCAAATATGCTTCCGTACACGACTCATATGGCCTCAAAGATACTTAATGACTGGCCACAAGGAAAAAGTGATCTTTGTTTCCTGAAGACCCTACCACTTGATGCAAGGGTCCTGGCTGTTATATCATGAAAACTTTCCTATTACTAGACTAGAACGGATCACGTGACTTAATTAAAAACTGTACAACTCTAGACTGCTGGCAGTCTGTTTTTCCCTCGAAATTCAGCTGGGATTATGAGGAAAAACTCTTAAACAGTCGTCTAAGTGACCCTCAGAGAAAAAACCAGCTGCCAGCAGTCTAGTATAGCTCCCGATGGCTAGCCTGCATAGCTGGTAGGATTTTGTTTTTGTGGCAAAGCCGAGAGTGAACACGACTGGCGAAGTCGCGAGGGAATTGGTGACTGAGTCGAGTTAAATTTCACTCAGGGCTTCGCCGCTGGCGAATTCCCTCGTGGCAGGGCGGAAATAGGCCATGCATATTAGCGCCCTGCTCGTGGGCTTCGCTGGTACTTTCACTTAGCAAGGACGGGCGACATAAAACCGCGTGAAATCAATTTAATGGAAGGCCTTTTGAGTTTGTGTAGGGAACCAAGGTTTTCGATCACTGTTCCTACGTGTTCGAAGAAAAAAGTCCTTTGGGCACTCAACAATTTAGTTTGATTCAAAGGAGGCTATCTCGATGCAAAATTCGAGGATTGAGTGCGTTGCAAAGTGTCAAATTTGTATCGTTTTCCAAAGTCATTATTTATGTCTATAGATATCGAGCGATCGATATTCATTGGATTGATTGATTCTCTATATCGATTTCTATCGCCCCCCAACAGTTACTCTTGCAGATACACACCTACTCGCTCTTTTTGACTTTGGTTTTATAATTGTTCGAGAAATATCTACCTTCTGTGTCTTAACACGTTTTAAAGTTATTATCACTAATATTAAAGCATATACTCCATTCAATTATCATTTCTTACAGGGTGTGAAACTGATCAGAAATCTTCTGTTTTGAATTCTCCTGTTTGAGTGGAATTTTATCAAGGCGTATTTTCCCGATACAAGTAGTGTCTTTCCAGTCATGTGACCACAGTACTTGCCAAACACCCGCTTCATCTCATTGGTAATCTGTAAATAATCTCGGCTACAAAGAAATGAAACATAAGCAAGTGACCTTCTGTAACAAGGGATCACTTCAACCTAGAACCCAGATTCTTCATTTCCCTTGACCAGCACTCGAGAACCGAGCGACCCTGGAAAGTACTGATTAGAAATCCGGTTGAATTGCGCATGCCTAGCTGATAATCAGGTGCCCCAGTCGGCTCCCTGTTGTTTTACTTCTTGTGGTTTTCATTGCTTTTACAACCAACCAAAATCAATCCTGCAACGGAACTTTCGAGAGTCACTCGCTTGTGCAGTAAGGGGCGAAGACTCGAGGCAAGAGCTTGGGGGTCATTGTAGAGTGCAGCACGTATGCGCATGTCAGTTTTTTAACCATAAGTTTGAATTTCATAATATTGTGATCGTGTAGCCAGTCATTTATTCATTCAGCCATTTTCCTTATGAGCAGAGTGTGTAACAGTTACGTGACTTCTTACAGTGTGTTAAGTTAAGTTAAGGTAATTCCTCTGAAATAAAAGTGACAATAGATTTTTGTTCAAACTTTGTCCACTGAATATTTATCATATGATAACTTCAATTTTGAAATAAAAAAGGGGGGTGCCCCTGCTCATTAAGGAGCAGTGAGGCATTGAAAATGCCCCATTTTGGCATTATTTAATGCTTATTATAAGAACGTATTCCCAGTAATTGTAACATCTTTGTGAGCCCAGACTCATAGGAACACGCATTAAACTACAGTCAATACATTGTGTCGGACACAAATAAACCTTTTAAGTTTGATTCAGACAGAAAGCTAAATCCTTGTTTAAAAATTTGAACCAAATTTCTTGACGTGGTTACCGACTGCCAAATAGAAAAGACCACCGTGTATGTGCTATTTTTCTTATTTATTCAATTTTCAGCAATAGAAATTAGATCAGTCTTTTCTCACGCAAAGCTTATGATTAGTTGATTACAATGAGTGGAAAAAAAATTGGGGTGCCCGTGCTCGTTGG
>Ga0126338_10002661_pt1 | contig 12329 bp, 11 predicted proteins | sample OrbCmetagenome_2_FD_92529 | JGI IMG/M metagenome (GOLD analysis project Ga0126338, IMG submission 92529) | Coral microbial communities from Petempiche,Puerto Morelos, Mexico - Orbicella C C metagenome | ecosystem: Host-associated > Invertebrates > Cnidaria > Coral | place: Petempiche,Puerto... | reverse complement strand
CAAAATTCTACTCAGAAATGACAAAACTTGAAGTGAGGAAAAAAAAAACTTTTAAACTAGGAAAAAAGCAACAAGAATGAAAAGCCACTTTTCTTTCAGATTAAAACCACATGTTCACTGTACCAGTAAAATAAGGATGCAAAAACAGTCCTTACCCCACAGCCATCTCTGCTACATCACGTTGTCTTGCTGAACGCAGAGAACCAAGTGTTGCTGTACAGAACACCTACAGTAGTTTGAAAGGAATGGAAACTCAAGATACTATGGAAACCCCCAAAATAGCAAATGTTGTTAGCATATTGAAAGGTAGCTGTACTGTAAATGATAAAATTAGTTTTGAAGTAGCTATACTCAAATAATAATAAAAGAAAAGCTGGCATATTTCTTGGAAAATTCCATGTGAAGTGTGATGTTTTCTAAACAAGGCATACTGTTCTGTTCCCTGCTTTTTAGTCATTTGATCCCTTCTTGTAATAACCCAAACTTTTCTTGGTTTCCCTCAAAGGTTTGATGATGATCGGCAGTCAACTGTACTAACCTGTGTTTCTCCTCTTTGAAATAACGATGACCCATGAAGACTTTTGAACAAATCAACCTCACATTTAATGGGTCGGAGGGCATCCAAGGGACGTCCATCGCATCTGAATAAATAATATATAAGAATTAAAAATTAATACAATGTCATGTGATGAAGAGAGAACAGAAATAGATTTATTTTCCCAGAAAAAATAGTCTGACACCCAGTTACACCTTCTGGGTGCAACATAGAAACTATAGTTAGTAATCAAATACCTCCAAGGTATAAACAATTATTTCTGAAAATGTTTTGAAGGAGACATCTAGCAGTAACATCCTGCAATGTAGATAGGATGTCTGTTGTCTACAAGTTTGGTTTGGTAGTCAAGTTATTGGCAACTAGCAAACTTAAGAAAATGGTGACAACAAATTATTTTTTAACTTTCAAGTTTGACAGTGCAGCTTCTGTTTAACACCAAGAAATTTCAAGAAATCACAAGAGATGAGAATAGAGACAATCACCACTGTCTTGATATGCTGTTAAAATTAAAACAACATTACAAAATGATAATACAAATTTGCTTTAATAAGAGACAGTGAATGATTTGTTCATGATTACCTTTGAGCTTTTTCCAGAACATTTTGTCTAAAAACTGATCTGGTCACTTCATATATTGCATCATGAATCACATGGGCAGCAACATCTGGAAACTGCTCTGTTAAACACAATACCAGAAAACATTATATCCTGTCTATAGACAATAGACTGACATTCTTTTTGCTGATTGTCATTAACGTCAAAAATTTGACAGTATGATATAGTCACTGAAATCTGTATTTTAAGACTTGGGTAACACTCTTAATCAAAATGGAAGCAAAGATACATGTACTAAATAAGATACATGTATTTGGAAAAAGATATGTACAAAGACATGTTCAAAACTCAAACTTAAATAATGCACATGGGAACAAAAACAATAGTGTATCCATTCCCAACTTCTGAAACAAGAAGAAAACTGGGGCAAGTGTCATCTTGCAGTGGCTTGTAGGATCAGTACTGGGCACAGAACAAAAGACAAAAAGCAATAACAGCCCCAGGAATGATCTTATAAGCCAGTACGTCATGATTTCTAAACTGGCTTAGTAATACTTGTATGCACATGTAGAGCCTTGCACACTTTCTACCAACAGATAAGTATTATTTACTGGAGGACATTAAAAATTACTCAACATGTATGTAACAGGCACATCTTAATTTTACACCTGAAAGTTGTTCAGTCACAATGTCATAGAAAATATTTATTATTGACAAATCCCAAGATAAACTCTAAGTTTTGTTCGTCATTTTACAAAAAGTATGCCACCTTGAATGGCTGTGAAGCATGAGTCATTGACTGCAAACATTTCTCTGTCACGTTCCATCTAAGGAAAACAAAAATTACATCAATAACAGATATACCTACTCTATATTTACCTCTTCCACCTAAAATAACATAAAATGATTTGAGTTGTCTTGGTTTGACTGTTTTCTCATCAAAGTTTTGGAAATGCATAAAAGGTTTCTTTGCTATATTTGATAAAATACCATAACGCTAGATTACAGTTGCAGGTCTAAACAATGGCCAGCCTGGGGCCACGTGGAGCATTGGCAGTTATGGGGAGCTTTCAAAAACGAGTAAAATACATGGATTAGTGCATGACCCAAGGCAACATGGAGAGGAACAGCAGAGAGAGACAGAGAGAGCTGGAGAGAGGACCTGGAGCAAAGTGTACATTCCAGCAACCAACAGAGCTGGTTGGTGGCAGAGTGTGGAGGCCTTATGTGCCACTTGGCATAGGGAGGATAGGTGAAGGTGGTGGCATGGTGGAGATACATCATCAGTCAATAGTCAGCTGCTTTATGTTATAGGACAAAATTTAATGAATAGGCAAAAACTGTCACACCTTTGAAAAAGTGAAGTTTGAAAATATTTTATCAAGTGGCTCAACTGAATGTCTGTAGAAATGAAGCAAACAAGTGTGTTTAGTTGTTATTAACTTCAATGATACACAAGTCATATAATATATACCAGTCTAAGGTTACTTCAAACCTTCGCGGGTGTCCTCCAGAAAAAAATTTGTACGTGCACTGTTTTCAAGGAAACCCCCACAAACTGTATATCAACAGAAAGGTTATAAAATGTAGAATTCGATAAAATTATGTTTTGTTTTGTATTTTGCTTTCCAAAAGAGGCAGAGGCCGTCAGCTCCAAAATGACCGACTGACGTTCCAGCGAATTAATCGGGTATCAAATGTGATCGTTCATGGAAAATAACTGTGCAGTGTTTATCACAAAGCCTCAATCTCCAAAAACGTGTCAGCATTTTCTTTTATTTCTATTGGTTATCTTTTTATAGATCTGTCAAGTTTGACTATCAAAAAATTCACGTAACCTGTTGCGTTAAAGGCCGCCATGAGGAAAGTGTTTAAAATAAAGGAATTCGCCAACACCCTTTTGTTCCATATCTCTCAGTGAATGTTCTGACCAAATTTCATGGAAAACCATCAAATCTGCGTGCCCTATTAATTCATTTAAAGAGATGGGATTCTCGCGAAAAACGAGTGTGAGTTTTCACCTTCTAAAGATTTATAAACATATCACGCCTTCACAGAAGAATGTGTCAACCTGAAAAGCAGCGAGCCAATGAAATAACAGAACCTCTAGTGTTCACAGTATGCAAACTTGAGCTTCGCAGACTTTAATTTTCTTGACCAAAAAAAAAATCGACCAATGTAGCCACACGAAGGTTTGAAGTAACCTTAAATTGAAGACTACAAGCCCTCCATAACCTAACTTTTCCATACTACATGTACAAGTAACTTCCTAAAAGAACACTGTACTTCAATTAAAAATTCATGTAGCCAGTGAAAACCTTGCAAGTGGCATGCAGATCAAAACATTTCATCAGAGTGACTCACTCACAAATTATTTATTTCCTGTCAGTCTAGAGTTGTTTCTCGTCAGGTTGCTTCCAAACAGTATTCTTCTTGCAAATGCATACTATTGCTTTGGCTACTAAGTTTCCCATGTTATAAGACTACCTAAAACTCCTAGCAAAATTATGTAAACAGGGTGACACAAATTTTGAGATCAACACTGACAATACTTTAACAAATTCATCATCATCATCATCATCAATTTTCTTGTCAAAATTTAGCTGCAATTAACCACACACAGCACAAAAATTAAAGGTCTTGTTAAATGTAAAATGGCAGATTAACAGATGCTTAAAGGGAGGATGGGGAGGAAAAGCGAGCTCGCAACCCCTTCTCACTCAAAAAATGATGTGGATGAGGAGGGAGATTTTCGCCCTATTTTTGCTCAGTATGCAAAAAATGGAGCCATGTGTTGATTTGAACTTGGTTTTGGTAGTATGCATGATAGCAACCTTACAGCAGGGTGTCTGTTTGTTATTAGTTCAGTCTACAAACATCAGTGATTGTTTCCTTTATCAAGCTCAGCATTGTCTAATATCTTATTGTTGGATCCCCTTATTTACAAACCTCTTAACTGCATCCAACACCTCTACTGGAATGTCAAGAACTTGACATGTTCTCTTTACCTTACCAGCTTGGCTTTGCAAATCACGCAAGGCTTTGATTATGGGTTGACACTGTCATGAAGTCAGCAAACACAGTTAAACTCTTATTACTAATTGATTAATAATTAATATATTAAATTAATTCATTCTTAACTTCTATTTAAACTTGATCCTCAGGAACAATTAACATCTCTGAAAACCAAACTCAAACTAAGTAAAACATTTTAATAAGTTTAAATTTTTTGGGCCAGGCTTTTTGAAATTTGACTATGCTGGGTGCAAATTATATTGATATAGTGTACATGTACATTAACAAATGTTTACCTGTCCAAATCCAAATCTAAGAGCTTCACAAAACCTCTCAGAACTCACTTCTTGGGCAAACGCTTCCACCATCACTGAAAAGGTAACATGTACACTGCCTGAACTTGTAAATGTTATGAATAATCGCTCAACAAATCCAGTCCAAAATATACTAAATTAAATGTGATTTAACTACAGTCACATCAGTAAAATAAATTTTATAGTTAGAGGAATGTGACCTCTGCCATCAGTAGGTCTGTCATCACTTACTGTTCTCAGTAAAGCTATGAGTGGTTGACGTCGACCACACACAGGACAACTCTAAGAGTACATTTAGACTAAGTGACCTGAAAATTTTGTCATGCAGACACTTACTGTATATCAGAACTACAATTTAAAGATTGTTTTTGTAACTAACCAACTTTCCTTTCACTGCATGCAATAACAAGGTTCAGCTTGCTGCTGTCAAGTTCTGACCAGGTGGGATTCACGGCAAACTCTCCATCAATCTCACCAACTCTCACCGCACCTTCGATCATAAAATAATTTGTACAAAAAAATTTAATTATTAGTTGTAATTATGCCATGAATTGTTTTGCATAGTCTTGTCCCTAATACTAGCTGCTCTACAATTTTCGTCAAATTCTCCCTTAATCTGGTGTTGTTTTCCACTTTCATGAACCAAACAAAATTGAAAATATTTACACCCCTTTTGTGGAATACTCGCCATAAAAACACAAGCATAAGCAGTAAATAAATCAGACCAAATGTAAGACCAAAACAAATAAAACTACAAAGGGGTGACCGGCACTGTTTACAAGGATCTTTATGATTGGTCAAACAAAATAATTGGTAAACAACACAAACAACACCCCTAGAGATGCAGAATCAAAAGAGAGGTTTTAGAGGGGTGCATGTCAACTGACTACAAAGAGGAATCAGTTATTGGTGAATATGAAATTATTAGGTGTGGGAATTCATATATCAGTCACACGTTATTAATTATTTGATTGAAGTGCAGTGTATACTAAGGGTTTTGAGAACTGCATGCCACCATCATCAAATAATAATTATTTATATTCCAAGGGGGAATTTCTCTCCCTCTCTCAGGGTTCAAAATATTTCTTGGCCTTTATTTCGACTTTTTTTAGAAGAAGCTTTACTTGCCAACAGGACCACTCCAAGGAATATCAGAAACTGCAAGAGCTGCAGACGCTAAAAGAAAGAAAATCAATAATGCAAATTTACATTTTTTTTACTAACTAACATTCTTATTTAAATGATTACTAGGGCTTATTCAATGATCAAGATTCAGGTCTTCAGGATTATTGCCTACATTCCCTTGACTGTTATTAATTTAAAAAAAAAAAATGGATGTTGGCACATAATTTTAATTTTGCATACCATAGTTGACTGACTATTACTAACACTGACCTCCATTTATAGCAGCAATATCAGGATCGTGGAGTCCATCAGCTGCCCATAAACTGCTCTTGACCTATACATTAAATAACACCATTGAGAATGGGACAGAGGCTTAACATAAAGTGGTTATCATAAAAATGATCATAGTGAATGACTTTTGGATAGTACCATAGCTGATTCTTAACAACAAGTGTTCAAACACAATTCATATTAAACATTTCAAACTGTTTGCTAGCATGTTGTACATGTACATGATGTAACAGCAGCTTGTTTAAAACCCCTTTTTTAAAGGTTAACATTTTTATGATACATGTACAGAACTAGTTAGTAGAGAGTTGGTCTATAATCAAAAGCATGAAACTGTAAACTACGTTTCTACAGAACTGGAATAGAAGTCTCACCTGAGTGTTATAAGAATAACCTTTAGGAAATAGCGATCTCAGTGATCTGTCTAAAATAGAAAAAAATGAAAAATAATTTAGCAAGAAATGTATTTAGAAATAATTAGTATCAGGGATATGCATTCAAAGTTGACAGTGTTTGACAATAACAATGAAATGTTACAAACAATGCTTATAGCAACTTTGAAAGACATTTCGACCAGTTGTCATTTAAAACAAAATTAAATGATTTCCAGGGATTCTTTTCTTATTCGACTGTGTACATACATGTATTTAATCTATCCTATCCTTTACCTTCTCATCTTCAGGTTTAACAGATGAAAAACAAGAGAGGCACAGAAATTTAGGCTAAGCTTTAGTAGTGGTTGTTATTTTTGTGCTCTTATGTTAACAGGTGTCATCCATGAATAAGCACGGCAGCAAACATAAAAATATTTGATAAGCATTGCAATGCTTTTTGGGTAACTATGGATTTACACATCCAGTTAAAAATAATATTATTATAAACAGTTCATGAAAAATAAAAAAATAAACTGACCAACAGAGGAATTCATATCATAATAAAATAATACTCCTGGGAGGTGAGGTGCCCTCATGGTTAGTGCGCTCATCTCCGGATCAAGCAGTCTGGGTTTGAGTCCTGGCTGGAGAAATTGTGTTTGGTTCTTGGGCAAGACACTTTACTTTCACAGCGTCTCTCTCCACCCAGGTGTATATATGGGTACTGGCAAACTCAATGCTAGGGGTAACCCTGCAATGGACTAGCATCCCATCCAGGGGGGAATAGAAATACTCCTAGTTGCTTCAAGCTACAGAGACCAGGATAAGCTCCAGCCTGATGAGCCACATGGCTCATATGCAGACCTCACCTTACCTACCTGACTAAAGTACTATTAGAAAGTATGTGAAACTTACCCATACGTCTGCTAACAAGAGTTTCCCTATCAGACATTCTTGCATCTTTCCTAAAGAAGTTTTTGGGAATCTGTCCCCCAGCAGCTGCCTTTTCTTTATAGTCAACCTGTACATGGGCAACATGAAAGAAAGAAATAAGGTGATGGTAGTGCATGACCTCCAGTTCATACTGCTAAACTAAAACAATTTTCACATTAAAGTTTAAACAATGGCATTTAGACTTCATATACTAGTTAATAATCTGGCTCATCATCGCAAGTATTTACAGTGTGTGCTCTTACTCCATCTAATTGAGATCCTACCATTACTACACAAAATACTTCTGTTGACACAAAAATTTAATAATGCATAAACGAACTGCAGATCTGCAGAAAAAAAAAATTGAGTGGAGACATTTGTGGTTTGCTATTTAACTTATGAAAAATTGTACAAAGGAAACTAAAGGATCTAGGACAAAAGCCCTCGTGGGATTGAATTTTTGCTTCAAAATAGTCATTTCTCAGAATCTAGGTATAATTCTCAAATTAAGTTCCTGTAACATTTAGTTAGTGTGTTCTTCATAAGTCTAAGTCAGTTAGAAGTACTAATTTAAAATATGTCTCAGAAAGTATGTTATTTCTCCAATCACTTTTCACATGTTCTTAACATGAGTCTAAGACCCAATAGCGTCACAGCAAAACTGATCAATCAGCAAGCCTGACTTATAACACTGTTAACTGGCAAACCATCTTCACTGGAGTTGAAGACAATTTTTATTCAGGTTGTCAAAACATCAGTCACTGACAGCAGTACTCTTCAGAGCTACTCTCACTGAGGTGGACATTCGCACTTCGGGAACGCACACACTATACCGTATCAAATATGTTGTGATCTTACCAATAGAGGCAAACCTCTTCCATTGGTATCTGTGGATGTCATCTCACTTACAGCAGTAACCAAGGTCGAATTCTCTCCATGCTATATAAAATACAAAGAAAAGTACACATTGATCCAAAAGGTAGCATAAAGCAGCTAGGAGCATTGCCATTTCCCCTGGATGGGATGTTAGTTCATCGCAAGTCACTCCCCAGTTTTCAGTCAGGTTGCTCTAACAATGTGCCAGTATCCATTCATACCCCTAAATGGAGAGAAGTACTGTGAGAGTCAAGTGTCTTGGGGTCATGTGTATTAAAGGCATCTGCAGTCAAGTGTTGATTGATACCCTCTATCAACATTCTCTCAACACCTCGGTTGACACGCGGTTGACGCACGATCAGCATCTCGGTTGACAGTTAACTAATTTCTAATCAATGCATATGAATCGGTTGACACTCGGCTGATTATTCATTGACTGTTGATCAAGTGTCAATCAAGTGTCAATCGAGTGTCAATCGAGTGTCAATCGAGTGTTAATCAAGTGCCGATTGAGTGCTGATTGAGATGTGGATCAACGATATCCATCAAGGATATCTATCGACACTCGAGCGCAGATGCCTTTAGTACAGATGATCTGTGTCTTGCCTAGAACCTTGACAGAGAACTCCCTTATATGCGCTATATATAGGTATGTGTGGCCGTAAGTACTTTTGTCTGCATTTGCCTGCCTGTGAATTTGCATCAGGTATTTGGTAGCCTACGTGTAGCCATGAAATGTGATCACTTTGATTTCTGTGTGAATGCAAAAAAAAAGGATTATCATACTTACACTGCACTGTTTTCTTTTTGGAAAGATATCTCGAATATCCTGAAATCATTGTGGCCAGTGGAATGGGAACTGCATAAAAATACTGAACTTACAGAAATGGCGCGAGGAATCATGGTTTGTTTGACTGACAACACAGACTGGTCACTGAAGATCAAATTTTGTCACATGTATAGCTTTACCTCAGCAACGACGGATCCATTCGCCAACTTTGCCATTTTTCCCGTTGAAAATTTCATAGTTCTGTGGTGAATGGATTTAAAAGAAATAAGCTTAGATGAATTTTTTTATAAGCGGCGTAATACAGAAGTCACCATGAGAAATTCATTTGCATTGTTCCACTGCGCCACTCAGTTGACTAAGATACTCACCGGTCACCAATTTCAAATTCAACTGCACATTCTGTATTTTTACATCTTCTACATCTTTTTAGTGCACTCCGCAATGCAAAAAAATACCCCTTGTTCAAATTTGCGCGAGAGCTTGCCAGAGCCGCCATGTTGGTTATATAACTTGTTCCCAGTCTCGTCATTTTTTCCTTAGGTCGGGAAACGACGGGAAGACTGGTACAAAACAGCCCTTCGGTGATGTTGAGTAGTTTTCCTTCTGATCTGGAAATTAGCAAAACATGTTTGCATTATCTCTTTCTCTCTCCTCCCATCTTCCTTTGTATCTCCAAACAGAAACAGCAGTGGAGGAGAAAATTCAGTTCATATATACCTCTTACTAAACGAGTTCGAGGTCCGTACTGTAAGTTACGGACCGAGTTTTTTCCCCTTCGATTTGTGGCCCAAGCGCGAAGCGCGCGGGTCATGAATCGAAGGGAAAAAAACGAGGATCCGTAACTTACAGTACGGACCGAGAAGACCAGGTTAGTAAGATAGTTATTACATCTCTACTGTCTGCCTGACGGGTTCGGAAACGATTTCTATTCACGCCGACTCGGAAAGGGCCCAAATTTCTGACCTCGAAAGCAAAACGAGTCAGTTTGAAACGCTTTATTACATAATTTAGAGTATAAGAAAGTTTTAACCTTTCACTTGCTGTAAAAGTTAAGAACACTTATTGACAAATCACGAAACAGTTTGGCAACAAAACCAACTTTAAATTTCAGCGGACCGTACTGAGTACGGCCCGCTAAATTGACCAATCACAGCATGCGTATTACCTGAGAGATATAATATAATAATTATAAAATAAATGAGCTACTACACACACTCTCATTGCTTGAAAGGTGTATCTAGATGACAGTAAGTAACCATGGTTGTGAAGCTTTAGATTCGTGCATATTTTTAAGACATATTTTATAATTGCAATAGAGCACTTTTCCTGTGTTTACATAGCCTCATCTAAACACTCAGGGGCTGGGAGAATTCTCAGAAGTTACGCAAACCCTTGACTACATCTTGGGTTTGCATAACTGTCTCGAATTCTCCCAACCCTCCTCATGTTTAGATGAGGCCAATAAAAAACATTTCACTCTTGCTGGTCAGGCAATGGGTCAAGCAGCTTTCATAACTTCAGCAAGAAATAGTGAATAAGTTCTCCAATGGGCAGGTGCCCCATACAACCACTGGACCGTAACTGAGCTTCTGTTGCATTAACATGGTGGTAACCAGCTCAAGAGCCAATAGCTACACTGGTTACCACGCACATATTTTTTTATCTTTCCATAGCCATATGCAACATATATTTTTCTTCTCAGTTATTTTATATTACTGATATAAACTTTTAAAATTTGTAAATAGTGCACAACAAAAGTTGATTGGGATTGATTGATTACACCTGGATGGAGAGATTGTTGGAGGTTGGATGTTACCCAAGAACAAAGCCCAACAATTCAAGCCTGGGTTTGAACCCGGACTACTCAAATTATCCAAAGTGTAGCAGGCAATGGTATATCCACGGGAATTAAAATGGCTTCAAGTTCAGAATAACCAAGTTCAAACCCCCTTGTTGGTACTTAATTTTGCAGGATTGTAAATGAATCATGAAATTAAAGACCTGTGAATAAAAATCCTCGCGAAATTTAATATCCATAAAAAATTCACATCACAGAAAAAAATGATTAACATGTATCGGCAAATACACAAATTATTAACTTGTTTTACTGGTAAGTTCCATTTTGTATCTTCTGTTGTGAAATATCATTAATTTGCAAAAATAGAGTGAGTAGAGGATCTAGCTATTATCTTTATCTGAATCGTTAGATTCATACAAATCCCTTAGAATATCTTTCGTGTAGTCGTCAGTTCAGACTTTTTAAAAATAAAGTGAGGTTGAGAACGCTTGAATCGCGAAATTTAATACCCTTTTTTCATATTTGCCTATTGAAATCACGAAAATAAAACCACGGAAAATAGTCTCGCCAAATTCGTGAAATTAAGTGCCCCCGAAATTAAGTACCAATAAGGTAGCAGTGTCAGTTGTATTATTAATAAAATAACAATTCTGTCTTGGCTCCAGGTTATTGATGACTAAACAATTTATTTTGATTTTGTTTTGAACTAAGGAATTACCAAATACATTAAATCAAGAAGTGTCAAGGTCTACTACAGCGTTTACAACAGACACCTGTATCGGAGGAGAATTTAAAGCAAACTGATCAAACCGAAAGAAGTCAGAATCAAAATATGTAACTGAACACTTGGGCCCCGTCCACACTACACCAGAGACATTTAAAAACAAAGCTCTATTTCTCCACCACAAAAATGGAACGTTTCAAAAACGCTATTCAAACCAAAAGTATTTGAAAACACCAGCTTGGAGGTCGGCAGACAAGACATGACTAGTCCCTGCGACTGGTCAGCCCTGCAAAAAGTCGCAGGGTCAAATCCTATCATGTGAACTAGCTATTTTTGACACAAAATCTAGTTGCAGGGACCAAAGTCTAGTCCCTGTGACTAGTCCCAGTAATTGAGACTGATTTGAATTTTTGTGACAAGTGCCTGCGACTTGTTGCTCAAGACGCTTAGTGTGAACTATTCATGGAACAAGTCCCTGCAACCAGTCCCTTCGTGTAATTCTTCAGTGTACTAGTTACAGGGACAAGTCGTGGGGACTGGTCCCCTCTCGTATGCTGACCATTACGTATTAGTGTGGACAGAAAACATTTTAGAAATGGAGCTTTTCCAAAATGATGATATCACAATAATCATGCGATTTCTTCCTCAAATACAAAATACAAAATGATGGCAATTGTTGTGTTTTCGAATTTCTCTGGCATAGTGTGGACGGAAAACATTTGAAGCATTTTCAGAGTGAAAATGCTGTTTGTTTTCAATTGTATCTGGCAGTGTGGACAGGGCCTTAGCTAAATTTTACAAAAGAGGGCAACTAATTTCCGTCCTCATGGAATGACAAGTCCCTCTTGTTTTAAATGCCTAATTTGTAAAGAGCTAAGACTACAAGTCCTACAGGTGGGTTGAGTTGTCAGGTAATATAATGGTACAACTGCTTGAAACATTTACAACTAATAATCCTAGGTAATCTACATATATTTAAAT
>Ga0126338_10002660_pt1 | contig 12330 bp, 9 predicted proteins | sample OrbCmetagenome_2_FD_92529 | JGI IMG/M metagenome (GOLD analysis project Ga0126338, IMG submission 92529) | Coral microbial communities from Petempiche,Puerto Morelos, Mexico - Orbicella C C metagenome | ecosystem: Host-associated > Invertebrates > Cnidaria > Coral | place: Petempiche,Puerto... | reverse complement strand
CATGACAAAATTATGACTGAGGCAATGTCCATGACAAAATTATGACTGAGGCAATGTCCATGACAAAATTATGACTGAGGCAATGTCCAGGACAAAATTATGTCTGAGGCAATGTCCTTGACAAAATTATGACTGAGGCAATGTCCATGACAAAATTATGACTGAGGCAATGTCCATGGAAAAATTATGACTGAGGCAATGTCTATGAAGAAATTATGACTGGGGCAACGTCCATGACAAAATTATGAATGAGGCAAAGTCCCTGATAAAATTATGACTGAGGCAACCTCCATGGTTTAATTCTCTTCCTTGGTATTAAGGGTGTTTGTGATGACTATGAACGCCAAAAGCGAAAAACAATAACTGAGGCCTGTTACTAGCTACTGCCCTGCTCTAATGTGGTCACCAAGTTTGAACTGAGGATTGAAATCAAATTTCCAAACATGAACTTCACCATGTGGCTTTTAAGAAGAATATTTGACGGGAACTGTTCAGAAATACAGAAAGAGCGTGCATGCGAGCTCCAGTTCTCTCACGGTGGGCTAGGTTAGTCGCTCGCAAAAGCTAGTGCGCATGTCACTGAAATGTTCTGATCATCGAAACCAACAACCTTTTGGTGTCGAAGAAGCTAAACTGCTGTTACGTCTACGTCAGTGTTAGAGGCGAAAAGTGTGAAGTTCTATCTCTTGCGATCGCGTTCGCTTAGACCAGCTCAGTTAGGTAATTGTTGTACGTACTCTGTAGGACCGGCGTCGTGGGATAGTATCTTTTTACGACTTCTAGTTAGCAACAGGTCTTGGCGATGCAATCGTGCAACGAAGCGTTACCTGAGCAATCAAGCTGCAATGGTTCAAACCTGCATGGCCGTCATCCGTGCAGAAAATACTGAAATCTTAGTTCTCTTAGTCAGGAGGTTTTTTGTGCAGTTTTACGTTTGTTAACCCGAAAGTAAACGGTTCGCTTTGCGGACCGAAGAACACTCTTAATGAGTGCCAACCCCAACAGCCTTTGTGAATCTTACGTAACTAACGAAGCTCGTTTTGTAAGCCTCCAACAAAGGGTTTAGCAATGATGATTTTTAAAACAGGTTAAAATATGTCTACTCTTGAGTAAGCGAGGTCTGTTTTAGTAACAGCACAAAGATCCACTTTGCTAAGATCGTTTCGTTTTGTCCTTGTGAGGTGCTGAGTGTATGTTTTTCTTTCATCTCTCGTTAGGTTGGCCGATATGCAGTTTTCAATGAAACTGTTCGTTTCCTTGGTCCTTCCAGCTGCCATCACGATCATCGTAAGCTTTCTGTGGATGAAGAAGAGGAGCAAAGAAGCCGAAGATCTGGACGAGATTGAAGGGGATGGAAATGTAAACAGCGAGGACGGTAGAAAAAGAAATGCAGAGGACCACAGTGTTATAGAGAAGGAGATCAGTGAAGATAGGGAGGAGACTCTGGAAGCAGAAGCTTCGGATGGGCATCGATACCCGCTGGAGAAGCAGCCAAGTACAACAGAAAGCGTTCAGCAAGCGGATTCTGGAATAGGGACAAAGCCATCGACGAGTTCGGAACTCAAAGATTTGTCAGGAGGTGAAGAGTCGACCAGCGAGGGCAGTGTCGATAGCAGCACTTTGCTGAGCTTTACGGAAGGTTTTAACAATGGCACTCCACCTCTTGGTGAAGACAACGTGAAGTCCCGAAAAGGTTCGCAAAACGGAGACAAAGACGTGTGGGAAATTGAGTTCCCTCAGATCTTGTGCGGAAGGTTGATAGGGCGGAAGGGAAAAAATGTGCGTGTCATTTCTGAGAAATCCGGTGCTAAAATTCGATTGATTCCGCAGTCGCCGGGTGAGGTTTCTACTCATAGGATCATTTCAGTGACAGGAAGTTCTTCGCAGATTAAAAGCGCGCTGGATTCTATTCACGAAAAGTTTCCATGCGTCCCTTTGACACGGTTGAACTCGCCTCTGAATGGCGTACCAGCAAACGCTTGCGTGCAACCGATGCTCAGTCCTGCAACTGCTGCAATGCCTCACCAGGCGTTGCCTTTCGTTCAAGCCATGCTCCCAAGCGTTGCAAACTTCGACGTTGTGGTTACGAGTGTTACGGATGCCGGCCACTTCTTTGTTCAGCTGCATAACGATTTCATGCAACGGCAGCTCCAAGATCTTCATCAGAACATGTTGCAGTGTTACGGACAGGGAACAGCGCCTCTTATTCTTCCTTTACCGCAGCCTATTGTGGTAGGTTCGTGTTGTGCAGCGCCAGCATACACGTACAATGGCTGGTACAGAGCTCAGGTACTTGGGCCGACTGCTAATCCGGACGAAGTAGAGGTAAAATATTTGGATTACGGGGGATATGGCCGCATAGCTGCGTCGAGTCTTCGACAGTTGAGGTGAGAGTAATTCAGTGTTAAACTAATTCTTCTCGACACTTGTTCATCTTCAGAGAAGTGTATTGTAAATCATGTTCGTGGCATGCGTGGTTTTGTTTCGTTTTTATCTTTTCTTTTGCCCATTCGAGATGAAGACAATTTGCTTAGCCATATCATGCATGTTGGATTGTGCAGTGACGCATTTCGTCTAGAACGGAAAAAACAAATTTAGAAGTGCACTGTTAAATGTTGTTTGTCTCTTAGGTGGGACTGCGTTCTCGAAGTTGAAATTTAGGCTTTTCTAAATGCAGTTATATCCCACCTTACACGATATTAGCAGTAGCTCTTTTTGAGACACTCGCTTTGAGAAAATTACTTGCCATTTTACTGTTTTGCCATCACAGGTGTTTGCGTTTTCTGTCAAAGACATGTTATTACTTATGTTTTGTACGCTTTTTATATGAGAACGCTTATTTCTGTCTGGCGTAAATTAACATTTGGATTTGAAGTTAACTTGTACAGGTTTAATTGCAACAAAGATTGTGCCTTTTATATACATATACTTTTTTTTTCCTTTGGTGTTAAAAATTCAGTCTCCTTTGCTATCCGTTAGGTCTGCGCTGTTTAGTTGATGCCGTGAATAATCGATCGCAATTCAGTTGTGAGCCCTAAATTGAATGTTATTTCAATCAAGAGCGTAAAAGGAACAGCTTAGAACTGCGTACAAGTTGGCAACTTCATTACCATGCATTGCTGTAGATAGCGGTGGCATTTTATCGACTCGCCGTTTTCGACAACAACTCGGAGCGCTGAATTCGTTTCGATTCCATCGAATGTGAAACAATACGCTATGCTGCCCTTCAACACCTCGCCACTGTTATTTCAATTTAAGTGAACTCTGATCTCAGTTCCGCTAAGTTATGGTGTAAAGGTAGTGTTTGATACTGAATGTTGAAGACTCGCCAAGTAAATATAATTATGCCTTGGTGAGATATATCTTGCCAGGTATAAATAAAACTTTGATGTTTTAATTGGGGAAAAATGCCTGCAACTTAACACTAGTCCTTGCTAAGTAACGTATCTTTTGTAGACTTTTTTTTTACATCTGTGTTTAGTCGCCAACGCGCAAATGGAACCGAAACGAATTGTTTTATTTCTGAAAAACGGTTTGCGCGGAAGACACAAGTTGTTCGCGTCAAACACAGTGAAACCTGCCACGTCTAATAGATTCAAAATCCAAAGGACAGTGTGCCTGATCTATTAAATGCTACAGTTTGTTAAAGAGCAACTGGCAAAACATTACCCTTTTTTTTCTCTCCATCTGCGGAACAGGTTTGGTAAAAGGAAGATTTGCGTGAGAGCGATTGATATTCAAAATTTGTTAAACGCTAGTCTGAATATTTAATATGTTGTAGATAGCTACTGTGGCAAATACTATCTTCAGAGAATATTAGTTAACATGGCATGAGTTGTTTAGATGAACGAATAAAACCAGCGCGAGTACAAACGGGGAGAAAGAAAACGAAGAAAGAAAATTTGATGTTTCACCGCATCGCCGAAGAAACGTAAAGGAGTTAATGTTTTAGAACTTCCACAAACCATTAAATCAGTTTTCGGTTTCCTTCTGTATAAATAAGGAACTTGCCGGTTTGTATAACAGGAAGACGATAGTGGAAGTCGCTTATTCCGTGCTTTGAAACGCGACAATTTGAAGTGACTTGTTTTTCTTACAGTACCGCGCAACTCGTAATAGAAATTTAATGATCTGGTCAAGTTCAGCGGAGGCGGATGTACTTCAAATTCTCTTTGTTTGTCGTGTGCGTGCTTTTTTTTTTTTTTGGGTTTTTCGTTCTCTATAGGCGGAAATTTCGGTGTATTTAGACCCTGTAAATGGACAAAAAATTTTGTTCTGTACAACATGAAAATAGCAATATATTACAAACAGGAATTTTAAGAAGGAATCCACCAGAAGTTCGAGTAACAAGTGGACCGAGATTATTTACATCGTATTTAACATCCTTGTCCAGAGAGGATTCTTTGGTTCCTTTGATGCTCCATGATCCGAGTGACCTTGGATTAATCTGTTTAGTAAAGAAACGCAAAATCTGTTTTTGGTTTTAAGAATCCAATCTTGGACTTTTCCAAAGAAACGCACCCAAATATTTGATTTAATTTTGTATTTTTTTTTCTCAGAGCTGACTTTTTGACGCTGCCTTTTCAAGCAATCGAATGTTACCTTGCGAATGTGATTCCACTACAAGGTACTGTGTTTAGTAGTCACGGATACTCCATGATTTGAGCTAGCTAGGTGTTAGCATAAAAAACATTAAGTCCTTAGTCGCGTAACTGCAACATGAGAATTCGTTCTTATTCTTATTTTTATGACGGGTTAGTAGAGAGACGGGATGGCCTCCGTGGTTGGGCCTTAGTGGACTGGAGCGCTGGCTGGAGTCATTGTAAAGCTCCGTCCTCGCTACGACGGAGAAACTTGAAAACGCAACTTTATTTCTACAGTTTAGCCTACCATCCACACTAATCCGTCACGAGAACGGAGCTTTTTGTAAACGCTCTTCAAACCGAAGGAATTTGAAAACGCCGGCTTTGCGTTTTAGTGTGGACGGAAAACATTTTGAAAACGGAGCTTTTCGGAAACGATGACGTCACGCTAATCATGTGATTACCCTGCCGAGTTTTCCTCAAACACAAATCCAAAATGACCGGTGTTTATTGCGTTTTCAAATTTCTCCGGCGTAGTGTTGAAGGAAAACATTTGATACATTTTCAGGGTGGAAACGCCGTCTTCAAATTTCTCCGGCGTATTATGGACGGGGGCCAAGGAAAACACTTTCTTTCCACAGTGGCTCTCTCTTCCCTGGAATATAAATAACTACCAGTGCTCTCTTATGAAAGCTTGCACAAATGTTGGGGTCTAACCTGCTCCAGCTTAGCGTTCCATCAAGGGAGACTAGAAAATGATTAATAGTGGTTTGACGCCCCAAACACTATAATTAGCTCCGCCATTTTCGACCAGGTTGCCCAAGTGTGACATGTCGAGTTTTCAGAAATGTGGACATGAACAACAAGGCACAGGCGTTAAATCACGATAAAGACAACAGGTCCAAGTGTGCATATGCACTCACTCGTATGTTAAATGCTATCGTTCTTAGTTTTAGCTCGATATGTTTGTTGCTTATGCCGTTTGTCACATTTGACCCGCGTTCTGTCGCTCGCTATCTTGTTGACCTTGTTCGGTCGGTCGTATTTTGCTCGTTCATTCTTTTACTCGTTCGTTGGCGCGCTTGCTCTTACATTCAGTCGTCGGTTTTTTCATTCATCCAGCCATCTCAGTATCCGTTTACTTTTTTGCTGTTTCAGGAGACACATTTTCAAGTGTGGCTAATGCTGTGTTGGAAGACTTGACAATGAATGCTCTGTTGACCGCTCGTGTTATCGGTCACAGAAGCGGCTTGCCGTGTCTAGAGCTTTATCTCGTACAAGGCCAGCAGGTAAGTCAGCGTGATTATTTCATTTCGTTCACGGATTTATTTGGACTGTGTAACGTTTTTCCAACATGGAGGACCAGAATCCAGAATATAAGTTCCTCATAGTTGGATCAGGCTTATCAACAATAAGCATTACAAAATAAAAGTTTAAAAACGATCTCTGGCTAAAAATGTTTATAGATATACGAGCTTTGGGCTATTAGATCTACAGTCTTCGACGGGTAAAGACGAATGACAAAATATGAATATAAATGAGTAAAAATAAAAAGAATGGACTATGCAAATTAAATATGAATGTGTGTAAAAAGAATGTTGTATTGCCCAGGGAGTGGACAGGAATTGTTGACAGCATTTGGAGTCACCATAGTATGCCACGATTCTAATGTTTTCCTTATTCGGAAACTGCCTTTGTCAATTAAGGAGGCGTTGTTTAAGTCAATAGACTGCTCATGGGACCACGCATGGTTCACAATTTTGGAGCCTTTAGCAGCTGTTTTGATATTTCTTGTGTTCTTTTCTTCGCGTGTTAATCGCTCTGCCAGTTTCACCGATATAACACCATGAACAGTCGGCGCAAGGAATTTTGTAAACAACGTTGGTTTGTGAATTCGGAGCAGAACGAAATTTCGGGGCCGGGAACTGTCGTTGTAGAGTGGTCATCGGCTTATTTATGACCGAAATATCATGTTTTTTTAGGACGCGGGTCAAGGGCTCAGTTACACCTTGTTCTTTCCGTTCAGATGTGTTAGGTAGATTTAACGCTATATGCAAGAGGTTTGCTGCCGTGCTCACTTTGTGTTTTTTGTCGTGGTGAGAATTAAAGTCCAAGTACCTGTTCGTATGCGTTGGTTTTCTGTAGACATCCACAGAAATTGCTCCATTGTTGCGAGAAACCAATGTGTCAAGAAAAGAAATTTTTCCATAACATTCATGTTCGATGGTGAAGGAAATAATCATGTTTAATCATGTTTACGTAGCGTTGGAGTCTAATGGCTATCCGTCCAAATTTATTCGTGATATACAAACCAAGAAAACTCAACCATCGCCAAATTTACCCCCTGAGGAACTTGTTGGAATGTCTTTTAATTTGGTTGAACCTTTCGAGTCACGCAAGTCTTTCGCGTCTCTTCCATACATCAAAGGTGTAACTGAGCCCTTGACCCGCAACCTAAAAAAACATATTTCGGTCATAAATAAGCCACTCTACAACAACAGTTCCCGGCCCCGAAATTTCGTCCTGCTCCGGATTCACAAACCAACGTTGTTCACAAAATTCCTTGCGCCGACTGTTCATGGTGTTATAGCGGTGAAACTGGCAGAGCGTTTAACACCCGAAGAAAAGAACACATAAGAAATATCAAAACAGCTGCTAAAGGCTCCAAAATTGCGAACCATTCGTGGTCCCATGAACATTCTATTGACTTTAACAACGCCTCCTTAATTGACAAAGGCAGTTTCCGAATAAGGAAAACATTAGAATCCTGGCATACTATGGTGACTCCAAATGCTGTCAACAATTCCTGTCCACTCCCTGGGCAATACAACATTCTTTTTACACACATTCATAATTAATTTACATAGTCCATTCTTTTTATTTTTACTCATATATATTCATATTTCGTCATTCATCTTTACTCGTCGAAGACTGTAGATCTAACAGTCGAAAGCTCGTATATCTATAAACATTTTTAGCCAGATATCGTTTTTAAATTTTTATTATGCTCAACCCTGGCTACGGTCCTTCAATATTTTTACATAAATAAGCATTACCTTGGCAAGTTCGAGCGGCTTCCCTTCTAGTGTTGTAAAGCCAAAACCAAAGCAATTACAATGGCCAATCTCTCACACACAAAGGCCACAAACCGCGCGATGAAGTGATGAGAAATCGAATCAAATACACAGAACCAACAAAAACGCGAGAAAATGCGCGTGACAAAGTCGGGATTATTTTGGGTGTTTTGATTGACCGACCGACTGACTGACTGATTGTCTGTCTCACTGTCTGTCTGTGTCACTGACTGTCTGACTGTCTATCTGTCTGACTGATTGAATGACTGTCTGTCTCACTGTTTGTTTGTCTGTCTGTCTGTTTCACTAACTGTCTGACGGACTGACTGACTTTCTATCTGTCTCACTGATTGACTGTCTGTCTGTTTGTCTCACTGTCTGTCTGTCTCCCTGACTGTCCGACTGTCTATCTGCCCAACTGAGTGACTGATTGACTGACTAACTGATTGCCTTTGTTTTGCAGACAATCCTGATTAACAGAGAACTAGTGAACCGCGGCTTGGCTCGCTGGGCAGAAACTTGACGACAGCACGAGTTGTATCACGTTTATCCTGGCCAAATGGAGCCGTAGAAAATTGCTTGTTCAACGATTTTCTGAACAAAGGAGGAATCAAGCAGACAAAGCTGGTTGATAAGTGTATTTCTAATTTGGTATGAAATAGGAAGATGAAATTAGCGAAAGGAAACTTTGGAAAGTAATTTAATTCATATGCGGATGGAGAGATGGAATCGCCAAAGGCTTGATTACTTGAAAGAAATCGCTAAAATTTTCTTTGGTCGATGGCTTAATTTTTTGTCAAGTTGAGAGCGTGTATGATATTGTGAATATGCTATATTTGTCTTCAAAGTGAAGAAGTTTGTGTGTATATGACAAAGTTGTTGCTTTATAAGTTCTTTCGTAACGAAAGGCTACCTCCATATGACGTAATTGAAAACAATGAGGTACACATCAGTTGAAAAGGCCAAAGGCCAAGAAAATTATTTTCCCCAGAATGTTACCTAGTCAAAGTAAGCTATTTACCATTTTGCGATCGAATTATATATGATTATAACGGGCCATTTTGAATTGAGAGAACAAAATAATTTACATTTAAGACATTGTAGAGTATTTTATTAGAAGAAATGACAATGATATTTTAGCCCAAATGAAATTCAGCAATGTTATCAAAGGCTTGAGACACAAATGTTCAGGTACAATAATATATAAAAGCAAAACATTCTGTTTCATTCCCAGACCTGTTTCTGATGGCATGTATGCTTAAATAAATATCGTATTACATTATAGAGGAAAACGGTTAAATATTAAACAACGTTAAAAAAGAAAGCTAACAACTCGCACCTGGTATTTTAAAATATGACCAGAATATTCATTTCTAGAATGCTACAGTGATGTCATGGAATTTGAGATCATTTGTCACACCTTTTTATTACCTCTGTGTTGGTTTCCTATTCTTCTCAACCAATCAGAGCCAATAATAAATTTTTGACAACTTTTTTACCTCTGTGTTGGTCGGCCAATGTTCTCAGCCAATCACAGAGCCCTCTTTTTCACGTCTTTTTTTCTTAAGGGGGAAGGGGGGGTTCAAATCTCAGTTTTCAGCCAACCACAGAGCCAGTAATTATTTCGGCCAATGTTGTCAGTCAATCAAAGGGCCTAGCTTTTTGACGTCATTTTCTTGTTGGTTTTCAAATGTTTTTAACCAGTCACAGAGCCAGTAATAATTTTTGGACAGCTTTTTGACGTGTGACGGCTTTCCAATCTTCTCAAGCAGCCAGTAATGTAAATTTTTGACAGCATTTTGACTGGTTTTCTTATCTTTTCAGCCAATCACGAACCAAATAGTATAAATTTTTGACAGTGTTTTGACGTCGTATTGGTTTCCCAATCTTTTCAATCACAGGCTAAAAAGTATCATTTTTGGCAGCCGTTTGGGGTCTCTGCGTTAGGTAGTTTTCCAATTTTCTCTGGCCAATTAGAGCCAGTGATGAAATGTTTTGGAAGCTTTTTGATGTCTAGAAACTAGGGAAATTGCTGTGTTGATCACGGTAATGACTCACTGTTAGACTGTATCATTTAGCCTGCATTTAGGACACCTCCTTTAGTTACTCAAAGTTCATTGTAGCAACAACACTAACGCCGACGCCGACGCCGACGCCGACGACCATGCGGTTCAAAACTAAATTTATTTTTACTGAAGATTCTTGCTATTACGTCGTCGATCCCAGCGGCTGAATAGCAGATTGGGATCAAATCTAAATTTTAAATAAAAGCATTTTTTCAATCTAGTTTTTAAAGGAGCTGCGTCACATAAATTCAAAAACGTACATTTGAGTAACTTTCATTGACGTACAAAGTTACGTTCAAATTAAGGAAAACTTCGAAATAGAAGGCTTTAAAAACCACTTTAAGAGTTTCAATGTTGTTTTTTTTTTAGTTGTTGCTGTTCTTGTTTCTTTGCTGTTTTTGTTATTTCGTTTTTTTTCACTTGTTTGGACTAAGTCACAGTCACCCAAATTAATAAAAGTAATGTTAATAATGATGGTTAATTGTTGTGATTGAGACAAATACCAAATGACAAACTTCAAAAATAATTGGAGAGATTATTTTAAGATACGCGGTCCGTGACACAGCTCCTTCAAACGATCTAAAAGAATCGTAGATATCTTAGACTTACGCCAGTTACTTTCGTCATTCAGGGCAAAACCGCCCTAAAACACTCGATCTCGCTTACTGCCAAGTGCAAACCATTGTGTACTCTCAGCCCCTGAGTCGATGACTTGAAAAAATTGGACATTTTTCAAGATGTTCCGTGTTTGACGTAGCTTCTTTAACAGTGCAGCATGCTAAACGACGTTTTTAAATGGTTTAAATGAAAGAAGTTCAAATAACTTTGTATCGAATTTTTACTTCTTTGATTTGTTGTTGTTGTTGTTGCTGTTTTGTTTTAGATTTTTAATTTTTTTTTTTCGTTTATTAATTGCAACCATTTTCATCTGTTTTAATTACAGTCTCAATTAGCCAAATTATAAATTAATAAAGGATGTTTAAATATTGGTTAAATATATTTCAAATTGTTGTTAGCAAGTTATTTATATACAATTATAGTAATATTTAATTTGAGTTAAATTAAATTTTTTCCAATCTGGATATAGCTTCAAGTGAAACTGCAGGGCAGTTAGAAATATGCAATTTACCACAACCAACATCTACATTTCAGTAACATGGATCTCCCTGTGTTGCAGGCGACGTACATGTAAAGTTTAGTTAATTAGCAACTTGAAAAAAGAACTGTAGGACAACTAGAAATACGTAATAAACTACTCAAATACCTAGATCATCTTTTCATATGGGAGTTCCCTTCTCCCAAGTTTAGTTGATGAGTAACTCGGGAAAGAAAAACACTCTTAAAACATGTAAGGCATCTACTCTAGGAATACTGAATGAATAAACTACTCAAACACCAATATCTATCGTCTGAAACTTTCTTATTTTTATAAGTTCCGTCCCGTCCCGTCGGGATCACCATCTTGTTGTGGTGGGGTGGCTTGCGTTTTTCAATGACCCCTAGAACTATGCCGGTGCGGATTCTAAACTCCCGGTAGGGCCACCCGTGCAGGAAAGATCGAAGGGTAGGGGCCAGTCAAAGAGTGATTCCCTGGTCCTCCTGGTTAGGGGTTGAACGTAATGAATTGTATGCTACAGAAACGGAAACCTGTATAGCAGGTGTGGATCAGAGTAAGGCAGGCCGTTCCTCTAGCACAAGAACGAAGCCATTGGGTCAAACCTAACTGGGCACCCAAAGGCCGATCAACCTGCTCCAACAAACAAGGTTCCCCTGTGCCTGCTGCGAGGCTCTCTTGCTTATATATTCAGTGGTGTGCTTATATGGATGCAAAATATAAAGAGTTGATGTGGAAAAAATGTGTTTTCTCCCCGAAATTTCTTGTGTACCGCGGGTTCGGAAACCTACTTAGGTTAATTTTGTCCCAAAAGAAGTTGATTCCTCACGAAAACAATACGCCAGCTTTCCATTAGTGACGTTAAAATGCTGCTGCTAACCGGAAAAACTGGATAATTTGAATTTTTTTTTTTTTTTTTTTTTTTTTACATGATGGACGAAATTCCTGCCATTTTTTTAAAAATTGGAGCCTGGCGGCGCGCGGCCAGAACTCGCGCATGCTAATTGCGTTTTCCCTCTCTGAAATATACACGTGGTTCAATCGAGTTCGACTGAGAATCACATGAGAACACAAGAATTCAGTACAGCTTCTCGATCTAGCATAAATTCATGTTTTTCTATGAAAGTTCCCCTCCCCATTGAAAGGCAGTTTTCTTTTCTTCTGTTCTGTTCTCTTTTCTTTCCTTTTCTTTGCTATTGTTTGTTTCTTTAATTTTTAAATAATTGTTAATAATATTGTATTTTACCTGTGTCCACAATTAGTGCCGTTGGCGCTAGAACGACCAGACACTTCAATAAAGGATATGTGTGTTCCTCTCTCTCTCTTTCTCTCTGTTACTATTCTAATAGATCGAAATTGGCCTACTCTAAATCCGTCCGTGCAATCTATCTCTGACCATGTATGCTTGTAAATGCTTAGTTCTCGACTGCGTTACCTTACACTCCGCATTATGTTGAAGATCAATTGCAGAATAGTGTAAATGACTTGCAAAT
>Ga0126338_10002659_pt1 | contig 12331 bp, 4 predicted proteins | sample OrbCmetagenome_2_FD_92529 | JGI IMG/M metagenome (GOLD analysis project Ga0126338, IMG submission 92529) | Coral microbial communities from Petempiche,Puerto Morelos, Mexico - Orbicella C C metagenome | ecosystem: Host-associated > Invertebrates > Cnidaria > Coral | place: Petempiche,Puerto... | reverse complement strand
GCTCCCGAAATGAAATCCTGTAGAGTCTGTAAGATTACACAACAATCCATTACAGGTTTTGAGTGGTGTGACCCGATGGATTGTTTTCGTGAATTATCTCACTCGCTCAGATCCACGATAAATCGATGACAGAGAAGTTGTTTGCCCGTAAGTAACTCAAGAAACCTTTTCTAAAGAATTTCACTTACTGCCTCCATTAAAGTACCATGAAATGCTTGTGCCTCTGATTGCAAGATTGTTTCACTGAATTTTTTTCTGTAATTATGTTACTCACCGACTCAGCTCTAAGATTATTTCGTTGATGAAAGAATGTTTCCCTGTCTTTAGAGTACAACTATGCTCCTCTTTGCTCTTCCTACAATGCAGGAATTGTTCTGCAGCTTTTTTCTTAGTTTGGAGAATTCGATTACTTGTACTGTAGCTGCTGCGATATAAGCATGGAAGACCCGAGCTTACTAAGCATTTTAAAATTGTTTAACAGAATACTTCTTTTTATACTACTTTCTTTCAAGTGTCATAACATGACATATGAATCGTTCTATCATCTATTAAACTCGTGTTTTCCGGCACGCATTTGTGTAAAATATCTCAAGAAATAAATTGTATATTGAAACCTCAAATGAGCGGTGCAAGTGAAATACCTAGTCAAAGGTTTAGCAACTTGGGATATGGGAAAAAAAGCCGGGAAAACTCTGTAGATTTTGGATTGTTTCAGCCCATGACCCCAGCGATACCAGATTAGATGCTCTCCAGCCACCAACTGTGCTGAGACCGAAGTAGCTAGGAACAGGTCAATAGCGAGGATGTGATAATGTATATTTGAATTGCCAGTTGATGTGATGATGTATTTAAGAAATTTAAAAAAATTCCTGTTTCTATCGGGTTAGAGAAACACTTGTGAAAGTTTTGGGGAACTCGACTGAAAAACTTGTGGAAAAACTCCCCTGCAGCTTGCGCTGAATGTGTTCCCCCAGTATATCTCGTTCTGCCAAAGCTCCACTCGTAATTCGATAGAAACACGAAGAAAGTGTTTCCTATTTGTTTTAGAAAATATCGCGACTAAAAGAAAGGAAAATCACTCGTTTATTTATCAAAATGTAAATTCTCTTTGTTTTCAATACATCAATAGCTCGTGCTGGTTTTGTGTTTTTGTCGAGTTCTAGAAGTGTGGCTTCTAGCGGGTGCTTTCGTAACGGGAATTTTCAAAATAGTTGGGTTTTTTTTTCAAACTTTACCCAGATCTTCGGTTTGCTTGACTTGTTGCGAAGCAACTTACATCTGCAGGGTTATAATCGTCTGATATGGGGATTTTCTGTTGGGGAATGTTATTTTTAAAAGATAATTCGATGCAGGTTGAGGCCATAACGCTGTGTCTGGACCTCACGCTTGGTAAATAACCATATGTCATTGACGTGGCGTCATTAAATAAATAAATAAAAAAAAAACACTTGTTCCAATGGAAAACAAAGTACTCTTATTTCAAAATTTCATGTTTTGAACGATAGAATAAAACAATGAAATGTTAGGACTAATTTAACAAGGAGTGCAAAATTGAACCCAGGACATAATCAAGATGAAAAAGGAACGCGAAAATATCTAATTTTGGCAAGGCATTCAGTAGAAATTTGGGCGAGGACGTTTCGTCTCCGTAAAAGGAATTACTCCATATAAAAAACGGCTTGTATTGTTATAACACTGGTCAACATCAAAACGCAATGCGTAAGGCTTAATTTTCCATAAACACTGTATTAGCTTGTATAGCAGCTAGCCTCTCACCATCTATGAGAACTTTGGCATTTTATATTTGGTATTGTAGTAACATGCCTATGCTATCCGCTCACCACCGAACATCGAATAATTACAGTTTGGCTACCAAAAAAAAAAATAAGTGGTAGATAATATCGACCATTCCTACTTTGTGACATATATTTTACGTTTTAAAAGGCACAGATGGTACGGCTAATAAAGAAATTAAGCATGAATGACACACAGCGGGCTGTCCAATAAACCGGAGAGGGAAGCAATTTAATATTAATGATATACGTAATCGGAATTGGTTGATTGAACCCTTAACCCTTTGAATTTTTGAGACCAAGAAAGAACATACCACCTTAAGCCGACAAAGGAAAAACGTACTACCGCTACGTTAATTGGAACAATTCATCGTTATGTTAGCGTTCCACAGCAGCATGGAAAATCCTAAATCTCTACCTTAAGAATGTTGATTTTAATATGTCTAACTGAAAACATACATCGAACGAACTCCGTGATCAGCAGGGCGCGAAATAGCTATTTAACCCGTTATCTTCGCACACTCTTCAAAGTTTAAAGTAAGTCTTTGTACAGAAGCAAACTTCCTCTCTATGAACTTCAAGAAAGTTGAACTTCAGACGTCACTTATAAAGAAAGTCGTGTGTTTGAAAGCGAGCGATTTTCCCCTTACTACATTTATCTGTTCAGAAATCAAATAAATTTAGCGGGTAATGAATTGTAATTGACTTGTGAAAAAAGTCGATGGATTGAACAGAATATTGTAATTGCCTAATCTCTATTCCTTGTGTTACTTAAAATAACACCGCTCGTATTTCCCCCAACTTTAATATCGGTCCTCAAGTAAATCGACTTTTGTATACTCAAAAAAGAACACTAGAACAGAAAGAGAACAAAAAATGACCTAGAAATAGTCTTCGCTAGAACCAAATGTTCTTCACTGCGACACAGTTAATCTTTCTTTAGCCTTGCCTATTCTTGAATCTAATATTGCTTTTTCTTCTTGTCTTTGGATGCGGAAACCTAGGTCAAATTTCACACTGGCATTATTTGTTTGTGATCAAGCTTTCTCCATGATGCCTGAGTCAAGCAACTCCACAAGGAACTAACTAGACGCTACTAGCCTTTATTAAGGACTTCTACACTGAACTTAACTTGGGTTTTTTTGTATTTGAGTCTAATCATGTTCACTAGGTCCCTTTCGAGTTGATTTTTGTGCTTTGCTGTAGTAGCCGCCAGCACACATTCTAAAGAGAATTAAAGTAGCTAGCACCTTTACCTTATTCTTTTACTAGGCCAATCCCACCACTTCCAAAACATTTGTCCAGTTTAATCCCGATGGCCTTGTCTCCGCAGCCCTTACGACAGTTCATATGAAGTATGTCATTCTCGAAACTACGCCAAATATAATATAATGGATAGCATTTCTTGTTAATTATCGACTGATGTCATCACCACGGCCAAGATGTTGGCAAAAGTCTTGGATTACGTTGCCTCGCCACTCGGCTCCAAGTGCACTTTAGAACATTTTACAGGTTCTTATTCAATTACAAGATCACGCGATAGATAAAATAGCAGAAACTTGGCTTTCTCTAGCTTTGTCTTGTTTTGTTAGGGTCGCACCCCCCGGCAGCGGCCCAGTCTAGTAGCGAGCCACAGAAAAGTTTTTCAATCAACGTGAATTTGTCCATTTCGGTCTCTGCTGACATAATGATCGGCCGCCTCGCCTTCATTGTATTTTTCTTCGGAACTCCACTAAAGTCGAATCCTGTTTGCTTAGGTATGGTGAACTATGTTATTTAGTCAGCATAATGTTACGCGGTTAAATGGCCGCTCACCTTTGCGGTGCTTTGTAATTGGGACAAAATGGTGCTCCCTCTTAAACTGCGAAGTCACGAATGTTTAAATAGTTTTTGTCGAGTTTAGTGCGTTGTTGGAATTGCACCGACTGTGTGGGTAATATATATTTTTGGGGAAAAGACAAGGTCACGGCAGGGAAATCTGCCCGCCATATGAGACAAGAAGCATGCATTCTTGTCTTTCTCAATAAGAACAATTTTAAGCTGTGAATATGTAATATAACTTGAGACTTCATTACAGTGTAATTTCAATTTTGTCTAAGAAACGTCAGATTTTTAGGTTTTTTAACTGATTGATACATCCAATAGTCATCATTTGAAAACCTATTCAGAGAAGACGGATTAACTGAAAGAGAATAACGCATTTAATACAGTAGACTTGAAGTGTTCACACCTTATTATGAGCTTAGAAAAGTACTATGAGCTTAGTATGAGCTCTACTGTATTTGGATGAGAATACTTTACTAGGTTTTGATGAAAACCTTATTTTACCTTCTCGCTGTTCTTACAGTCGAATGAAATGTTTGTTCTTCCAAAATTACCTCACGTACTCTTTGTTCTTTTGTTTTCCTTCCTACCGTGATAATCCTTAAATAAACTCATTAACACTTGAAATTACTTCAGCTCAGGAAAAACAACAGGATGCCAAAGTGAGACTCGTCCATCGACTCATGATGAACTACCAAGAGGAAAAGCAAATTCTGCCGGCACCAAACGGCTCTAAGCCAGTCATCGTTACCTTTGACATGGCGTTCAGTCAACTCGTTGATTTGGTAAGTAACTGATCTATCTCGCATGTTCGAACCACTTCCTTTTGCGGTCTCCTACCACACTGTTCTATTACTAGCTGCATGGCGGAAATAATTAATCGTATTTTGTTATTTTTGTCTCGATGATTTGTTTTTCTCTGCGATAATATACCGTGCTCAATGTTTTCAGTGGAGGTGTGACACACTTGGTAATAATCACTTGTAGCCGAAGCAGTCTCTCTTCTGATAGATTCGTTTTGGAGGCTGCCTTCGTTTTCGTGTTTAAAAATTTTGTTCCGCAAAAATTCCGTTCTAAGGATTCAGCCAGGCCAGGAAATTCCTGTCTGATTCACTTTGTGAACAATTGATGGATGCCGCCTCCTCTTCAGCTGTCGATCTTTTAATTGGGTTGCTGTGAAAACCTACCGATAATACGTTTTTCGTACACAAAGTATATGGCAGAAACTGTTGTTTTCCTTTGGATACTATAAATGTAGAGGAGGACGAGATTTTGCAGTGTCCAATATACTCGATTATCGTCTAAAGATAAATGCAACTAATACACATTTCAAATGCATTACGTTACAATGAAATAAAATAGGATGAACTTGAATGTTCCCCTAATTATGAAAAACAAAAAAGCATTGGATTAGATAAATAGGATGAAAGGCGAACCGCAGTGACGCAGTTAATAATGGCCACAGCGATGGGTCAATTTGAAATAAACTGATGGTGGCCAAAAGCGCTGATCTTTATAAAGAAGTATTAAGAGGGTGTCCATAACGCTGGTTTCGATTGCTGTGGCTTAATGCTTTCGTCATTGCGGTATTTTGTACTCTTAAAAGATTTCATGATACGCTCACTTCAAAGGGGTTGTTTAACCTCCCGCAAATTTATCCGGTTACTCTTATCCCAGGGCAGCTAAATCCTGTTTTTATCGTGACATGAAGCGGCAGAGTTGTGTGGTGTTTACTTTCATCCCTCTGAAAGGCATTTCTGAGAAGTTCATGTCGACGTCCTTCGTAGCAGGCATTTCCTTTCCCCTCCCCTCCCCTACTTTGTGAAAGACGACGGAGCTGTCTATCTCATCAGTTTTCGCTCCTAGCTGTCAGGAGTTTTAATGTAAACAAAAACAAGCACAAACAAGCCTCGGTAATACAAAGTATTTTGCTTAATTTCGTCTCGTCTAAAAAGAACAAAAAAGGGAACTATTAAGAGTCTTGTTTAAGAAAGCTGACTAATATGCCGTTTAGTCTATTCGAATGCCTATAAGAAAATTTCCTTTCCGTGCCCAAACCAAACTAAAATTAGAAAAGTCCACCTCAAATGCTTTTCTGCTCTAGGAGACATGCTTAAATGGCATCTCAATGGTTTGAAATTCCTGCCCTAAGCTCCACCTGCTGTGAAACAAATGATCAGTTGCAAGGGGAAAGAGAGTCCTCAAATCAGTGTTCTGCGAAAATGCGAAACAGTTGTTATGATATCAGGTTGATCTGATTTAAAGAATCGGGAAAGAAGAAAGCGATTTAGTAATGCGTTTTTCGAGATAAACGTTTTGACGGTTTAGTTCTGGTTGTCCATTGTTATCTTGGGTTTTGATCGCTGGTCTTAAATTATAAATGCATGTCTTTTACGTGATTACAGTCAAAGACCAAGATACGCCCGACTTTGACTCTTTCGTTGTTCAACTTATGACTGATTTTTTGCATGATTTTTTATTGTTATCTTAAAATGCTTGTTCCAGTAAATTACACGTTGTAAGTAATAAGTGCTTTTCTAACTGGTGAAAGGGGCGCGACCCTATTGAATTCAAATCACTGTACTTCCATTTGTTAAACCTTGTTCGGCCAAGATCGTACCACAATCGTTTACATGTTTTGAATAGTGCGAAATGATGGCTGATTGCTTTTGTAAAATTACGCACTGGAAAACAAATCCAAAATTAAATTAAGACAGCAAGATTCTGCATATCCTATTTTCAAAGCATTTTCCGCTAAAAAAAAAATTGCACAACATCCTTTAAACACGATTTGCCAAGATTGGTATAAATAAACATTTTTAAATATTTACTGTAAGATTTAAGATTTGTTGATGACAGAGTAGTTCTTTGGCAACAAAGTACCTCAACTGAGAGGGATTTACCTAAAGTATTTCCAGTCTACAAGAGCGTACCTCCTGGGTCTATTACTGCTTAATGGAATTTTCCCAAAGAGGTGTCTATGTTCTTGTGTAAGGTCACATGCTTTTCATTAGACCGAAATTGATGCTGAATCAACCAACCGGCTCTTTATTCTGCTAGAGTAGCCCTTAGATGTTGTCCGAACTAAAGGTGCACACCTAACTGTTTCAAACATACGACGCAATATTTCGTCGCAAATGTTCTGCCAGGAATGTCGCATATATATCCCATGAATATATCACGTGGGATAGATGCTTTATATGGATTTCACATGTCATCAGCAAGACAAGCAGTCTAACCTAATGTTTGAAGCGTTTACTTAAGTTTTTAACACGACCTTTACCTGAATATACGTGTCAGTAGCGTGTTTTGCCTTTGGAACTAATACAATTTAAATGCACGATGGCTTGAACTAATGTGCTTGTTAATAAATTGCCACTCAATATATTTTCCTTGACCATTAAAATGCAAACGTTGTAGTTATGACTTGAAAGCTGATGATACCAATGGCAAATTAAGCTTTGCCTTCCGTTTCCTTTCTGAACAAAAGATAGACACCAACATGGTGGAGACTTTGCGATTACCAAGAATTTTTTATACATTGAAGCAAATATTATCTTCCCAATACTTTTGATTGAACGAGAGAGCTCAGTAAATTGTGGGTAATTCAGTGATATATTGTTACCTACTCTGTATTGCTTGTTGGTTTTTCGTGGTTGTGTAAGTGAAAGCGGCTCTTCGCACGCGGTGTGAGGGCCAGATGAGAAGGTGATGATCGTGCGAGGTCATTCTAATCGTGTCACTGCTTTTTGGCTCTGCGTTGCTGTAGAGTTCAGCAATCCGTTTCAAGTCATGACAACACCCTTGAGTTCTCTTCAGGTTCGATTTTCAATGCTTACATGTTAGTTTGTATAACATCGAGAAGTAAGTGGAAACTAGAGTATCTCAACAAACTGTCAATTAACGTTTCTAGCTTTTCGCCACATTTTCCATATAAGTCTTATAAACCAACAGTGAAGCATTTCATCATTTCAAAGTCATAACACAGCAATACATAAGAAGTTATATATTCAAATACTCACTGTTTATGGTGAATGTTTGTCAGTGTTCTCAGCTGTCACCGTAGATGGGCTAATAAGGACCTGCACTCAAACCATACATGTCATTTACTAGAAGTCTGTTGTCTTAACTGCATCTCGAACAAACAAGCTTAGTTGAGGTGATGCAAATATTATTTCTTTCTCTGTTTTGACTAGGTTTATCTTACACTGCTTACAGCCGTTAGAATGATTAAATTTTATCTATTAACAACATCAGAATGAATATGTAAAATTCTGTAGATCATAATAATAATTCGAAAGTTAAAAGTTAATTTGTCGTTATAATAATCAGTCCGTTGAGGAGGAAAAATGTTGCAGGTGCAGAGCTTCTTTGTATTAAAATTGTGTGTTTTTGTTTTATAGATTAATGCAAATCAACAATGAGTCCATTGATTAAACGAGTAAATAAAAAAAGAAGACAAGGGCAAATTAGCTGGTAATCTGTTTTCAATTACACCAGTGAACTATATTTACAGAAAGTTCTTTTTTTAGTGTTAAGCAGAGAACATTAAAGGGTGAAACAATTCACTTTAATTGCGATATTGCGTGCTCTGCTCGTTAACATTTCCTGATGTACAATGTTCAAATTCTCGCGTTTAGAATACTTCCAACGCTCAGAATGCCCAGAGAGAAATGAGACAAAACTGCAAGTATTTTAAATTCCTCAAACGCTCCATTGAGAAAATGCTTCAATGGCCGAACAAAGCCTATTGCAATCAAGACCATTCTGTTTTCATCCTGTATCTTGCTCTCAGCTCTCCGTATTATAAGTTTAGAAAGAAATTAATCTTGTCCTATAATAAATAAGTGAAAACAAAACGCACCTACCTTCACTTCCAGGTCTTCCAGGCCGCTGAAGTGAACATCTGAGAGTGTAAGAACGTGGTATTCAGTGGGAATAAAATGTCGTCCTCTGAAAACAAGATTCGTGTATTTTGCTGTTATCCATGTGCGATTCGTGACCATGACGAGCTCGCCTAGCGAACTCGAGTTTCCGGTGCTATTTATCAAAGTCCCAGACAACTCAGTGTGTATATAAACAAGTATAAGTAGTTAAGCAGTTTAGTAAACAATCCATTTTGCTGGGTGGTGGAGTATCAAAATGTGTTCATCAGAGCTTATCTCAAAGGAAAGGAATGAATGACATAATAAACCGCCAGCAATTAAACTATTAGGTATGTCTTTCATATTGTAAATCGAAAGTCCTAAGTCATTGTAAATGAATTTTTCATTATGTGTTAGATAGCGTCAGCTGTGTGATTTAGTTTGAACTGACGAATAAGGAGTTTTTAGTGAATTACGTAATAGAAACTGAACATATTGAGAATCGCTTGCAGTGCCGTCAGACGAATTGCTTTTCCATTTAGATTTATCACCAAAAAGCAGACGGGTCAGTGTACTTTGCGGTGGTTTATGTTATTTTAATCTCCTTGAGGGATGCTTACTCGGAAAACCACGAAAACAACAACAAACAAACCAAAACCTAATCTCTTTAAGCTCAAACACAACGTCAGTTGGACTTGTCAGCACGATCACATTACTTGCTGTTTATATCTCGAGCAAGATCAAAGTAAGACAACTGGAGTACTTTTTTCCTACACTTTGGAAAAAAGACCATTTAGGTGCTTCTTGTCCTAGTGGGCGGACTGGTTGGTCATCTCCATGATTCGAGGTCATGATCTGAGAGAGATTCACGGTCTGGTTCGGCGCATGCGATCAAAGCATTAAAGGTTGTGCATATGTTTAGTTCTTGACCCTGGTTTGAGTGGAGCTAGAGAATATCTTGGAAAATAAACAGAGCATGTCGAACTGTGCGGATGCCAAATAATTGCTTGAGGTTTGCAGGGTCAGTGGTTTCAGCCGGTCGGATGTTTAAACCTGTACCGACCTGTTCGCGCCAATGAAGCAGATCTGGGATGGTAATCTAGGGGCACACGTTTCACCAAAGCGGGGTCCTACATTCTAGGAGGGTATTGGTGTGTGTTCCCCTTTAAAATGATGAAATATCTGGTTCTCGAAGTCGTACTTTCAGGGCTTAAAACAAGCAGCTCTCAAATTTTGCTAGCTGAGGGCAAGACTTAGTTTACCTTTTTTAAAATTTAGTCGGCAGCCGGACAAATTGTCTGGGCGCTTGACCATTAGGAAAGTTTAAATGAAAGTGAGTTACCTGCCCGGTAGGAAAATCTTCCTGTGTCAGACGACCGGACGGCACTTTTTTCAAGCTGTGACTTTTCAGTCATATCTTGAGAACTCGAAAAACGACTTTGAAAACCTTTGTAATAATGAAGAATGAACAAGGACTAAAATCTGTTCCATTTCCGATTTGATCACTAGTACTGGTACTGTACTCGGTAATCTCGAGTTCAGCTTCTCGGTCACGTTTGTAAATAGCCAACTGGTGTGCCTCCTGCCAGTTGGGATTTAAACCATGTTATGATCATTTACATTATTGTTTCATCGTTTGTTTCCTTTTGCTCTGAAAATCCCCACATACATTATGCTAGAACATTTGAACAGTCACCCTCAAACAAGAGCATTATGCCTAAAATTATGCTCGAGAAGTAGCATAATGCTCGACTGATCTTGGTTATATTTGACGTCCTTTTCCATCGCTGCAGACAAAACATACCCCCATAAGTAAAAACACAAGATTTTATTGCATCAATTACAACTTTACAAGCAATAAACAACAAATATTGCTCAAAAGCACCCAAAATGTCTTATTTCAACGGAACTCTCCATCGTTAGTATACTCTAGCTCTGATTAGTTCGCTAGTGGGCACAGAATTCTGCAATGTAAATCTATCTCTTACTAAATTGGAGCATCAATGGGCGCTCAACGTGGTCAAGTATAGGATTGAAGATCCCGCTGCAAATGACCAAATGTCTTGGTCAAAATAGGAGGACTCTCTCAGATAAGTCCGACGAAGGCTGCATCTGTAGAACAAGCCAACTTAGCCGCTGTAAACCAAAACGGGAGATCAGCTTCATTTGCCTTCCACCATCCAAAGGGGTCAACGTCATCGACTATACCATCTGCCCTCGCAATGTATCTGGGAAGCTCGTTCTTCAGGTTTTCGAAATATCAGGGTGGAGTCATTTACATGTAGGAAAACTTAAAATCCTTACTAAAATCCTTAAAATCCTTACTAAAAGTACTTGAAAGTGAAAATTTCTCATTACAGTTATGGAAATATCTTTTTTAATTATTGTTATTATTAGTGGTATTATTATTATTATTCACTTCATGTGAAAAATGAAAAATGTCCATTATGCCAGCATTATGCTCGATGTTCCGAATATAGCATTATGCCCAAAATTATGCCCGCATAACCCTACCCATTAGGGGAGTAGTCAATTAAGACATCATTTTCCTACTGATATTAATTTCTTCCCATCGGTGACGTAAGCTCAAGGCCTTATACTTCCCATGGGGCAATGAGGACAGATGAAGACGTAAGCTTGATGTCCTATGCTGCATCCAAAACATTTATTGTGCACCGACATTTTCACTACGAGTTAATTTGCAAGACTACGACTGACAAAACAAATAACGAAAGCGATCGAAATCGTCCTTTTCGCTAAGAATTTTTTGGCGTAAAGCTGATCTGTATTAAAGTAATGATATCGACTTTTCGCAAGACTGAGAAAAATAAATCTTTCTTTCTTGATTCTAATCGGGATTTGTCTTTCTGTGTCGTTTTGGCTAATAACGGTTTCAACAGGTTTTCTTTATCTCTTACAGGATAGCAAAGACCAGATCATGACGAGCAACATTTGGGTCAGACAGGTATTGTTTCTATTAAGTTTGTTTAACTACTGCTATCTTTTCTAATTGATATGTACCGTAAAAGTTCTAGTAAGGCCACAACCCTCTCTCTTTTAAGTACCCCTGTTAAAGAAGCCAACTCTTGAACCCACCTCATCTTAAGCTTCAGTTTTTATTTTAATACTCCTTTCTCCCATTTGATTGCCCAATTTGTTTTATGTTATTCATTTAGTTTTGGACGAACTACAGACTTGCCTGGGATCCAGCTGAGTTTGGTGGAATCGAAATCATCAACATCAGTCCAAAGATTGTTTGGAAGCCTGATATTCTTCTTTACAACAAGTAAGATACACAACTCATGTACCTGTATTGTCGTCCATCTGTGGTCTGTGTAACACTATCTTTCAAACTATCACTTAAAACAGTTACTGTCCCAAATTTCGTCGTCAGTTAGGTTCGACAATTTGGTGTTTAATCAACAGAGCATCCCTCTTTGCATCATTTTTCATATTCTCTTTCACCTTTGTTCCTTTCAACCTATAACATTACAAAGGAGAAGTAAGACGATGATCGCACAGGAGGAAAATCCTGAACCCTGAAGTTCAGAGCAGATCATATTTTACTGCAACGTACTGATCATCGTCTTATCAGGGTCGATCGGGACCACTCAATCATTTATCCGCATCACTGAAGAATCTTGATCTTCACTCCAGTCTACAATTTGTCCGTTAGGCAGTCGGTCAATCAATCAGTCTGTTGGTAAGCTACTTGGCTTGATCAGTCAGTTGACCAGTCTAAGCTAATCCATCAGTTAGTCGATCAACCAATCAGTCCTTCTGTCTGACTGTCTGTCTGTCAGTCAGTTACTTGGTCAATCCGTCCGTCAGTCAGTCAGTCAGTCAGTC
>Ga0126338_10002658_pt1 | contig 12338 bp, 6 predicted proteins | sample OrbCmetagenome_2_FD_92529 | JGI IMG/M metagenome (GOLD analysis project Ga0126338, IMG submission 92529) | Coral microbial communities from Petempiche,Puerto Morelos, Mexico - Orbicella C C metagenome | ecosystem: Host-associated > Invertebrates > Cnidaria > Coral | place: Petempiche,Puerto... | reverse complement strand
GCACCGGTATCGCGGAGGTCACGGGTTCGAATCCCGTTGAAGCCCTGATTTTTTTCAGGCTTCTTCTTTCCAGTTGCTTAAATTGGAAAATTTACTGCGATGATCATACTTCACTTTAATAATAATAATGATAGTGATAGTGGTAGCGGTAGTGGTAGCAGTAGCAGTAGTGGTAATGATGATAATAATAATAGATATTTATAATAAACAAACTTCCCACCATGCGTGGTGCAAATGTAGCCTTGGCTATGCGGGGATTTGTTGTTTGTACCATGGATGAGAATCAAAAAAGTGGGAGACCGTGATATCTCTGGTTACATGTGTGTGCCCAGTTCTTTCTGTAGTCCAAATTTAGCCTTAAAAGGATCTGTTTAACAGGATTTGATCTGTTTGATCATATTGTTGTTTCATTTATTTTTCAATTGATATAAATACAGTACTGCTCAGAAGAAACCTAACAGGGAACGCATTCGCGAATGGGTATAGAATGGATACCAAATGGGTATGAGAACACAAATGGAACGGGTACAGAAGGGCTACTGAACGGAAATGATAGGGAAATGGAGCAGATACAGAACGGTAACAGATAACAAAACCTTGTAAAATTTGTAAACAACAGCTCGTGATCGTGCAATTCAAAATACCGTTCACAACTTTTCATGTAGTTACGTGTCATCTATTCTCACTTTCTTTCAGTTTTAGAATATTAATGCAAAGAAGGTCTTGCAGATCAGACAGCTTACCACAAAGAAGTTCTTGCAGACACAAAAAGAAGTTCTTGTGCATGGATTATTTTGAGGCTGTACTGTAATGCCTTTTTTAAGAGAGAGGTTTACTAAGATTACTGCTTACCGAGGTTTCATAACTTATCCACAGTTATTAGAAAAGCTGCTGACACTGCACCAATTAACTAACAAAAGTAGGCAGCATCCAAAGGACATGAAGATGTGATTGATCATCCCAGTTATGCACTCAACTTAAGCAGTTGTGAAATTAAAGCCTGAAAAAAATTCAGGCACAAACGGGATTCGACCCCATGACCTCTGCGATACCGGTGCAGTGCTCTACCAACTGAACTAACAAGCCAACTGGGAGCTGGCCACTTTGTGAGTTCGTAATATACCCATAGGAGGTGAAGTTCTAATACATATATAAAACATGAAATCTGCAGGCTTCCTTGGACTTGTGCTCAAATAAAAAATACATGGTCTTGTTTGGAATACAGCAGATGTTTCTTACTATACTTGGTGATTGACTATTTGGGCAACTCAATTTTTTCTTATAATTAATTATAAAATTGATATTTATTCCCAATACCGGTTTAATGATTACACTATTTTAAGTTAAATAGATCAGTTTTCAATTGACTGTTGAAAGTAATCAGGCAAGTTCTTTGGTTTTGGTTTTTCTGTAGGCTGAGTAGTGTAACTGGTTCAAGTAATTTATTTGGTTTTAGGTTTATGACACTTCATTGAAGAGCGCTCCATTTGATATTCTAGTAAAGAATCAGAGGCTGATTTTATTTTTATTTTTTTGTGAGCTTTTGTGTTAGTTGATAATGTTTGCTACTTTACCTTGAAGTGCTTGTTTTGGAGGAGAATAATATGTGTTAATCCACAGGAACCTGGAGCCAAGGATATAGAGACTGTAAGAAGTTATATGTTGGAATATCTGGCAGATGGGAGTAGAAGCTATTCTGAACCATATTTTACCGTTTCAGAGGTAATATATGATGCTTTTGTAGATGATATTTAGTATTGGTTTGCATGGTAAAGGTCAATTTTATTTTTCTAGTATAATAAGTGGAGGCGTGGTGGCCTCATGGTTAGTGTGCTCTTATCTGGATTGAGCTGTCCAGGTTCAAGCCCTGGCCGGGGACATTGTGTTGTGCTCTTAGGCAAGACATTTAACTCTCACAGTGCTTCTCTCCACCCAAGTATGCAAATGGGTACTGGCAAATTTAATGCTGGGGTAACGCTGCTAGGGACTAGCATCCTATCCAGGGGGAGTGGAAATACTCCTTAAGTTGCTTCTTTATTTGTGATCAACAAGAAAACCTGCTGGCTTGCAGGGTACAGGAAGTCAACTTTCAAGTCAATACTGCTTTTTCATTGGTCTTCGGAAGCATACTCTGTTGTCACTGTTTAACTTGGTTTGTATTTGATTGTAATGACAACTTCAATGTGTTTGTGCTAGTTTTTAGATTTCTTGATGTCAAAAGGTAACAGTGCGTTCAATTCTTCACATTGTGAAGTGTACCAGGACATGACCAAACCACTCACTTTCTACTGGATTGCTTCCTCACACAACACGTATGTAGTATGTTGTACTTATACTTTAAAGAAATCAGGGTTTTCAAATTTAGCTGGTGCCCGGCACAAGTCACCAGCTACTCCAAGCATTTGTGCCGGGTACTTTTTGCATTCCAAATTTCACCAGTGTAATCGCGACCTGATCTTTTAGGGAAATAAATAAACACTAACAGATGAAAAAAATAAAAACAGTGCAGCTATTATATGTACCTTTCGAACTTCAAAGCAAGAGCATTAATTTTTTTGGCGGAAAGTCTGCTCGTGTGCATGGACTGTCATTTTAACTTGCATGTTTATCAGTACGGCGGCAGATGTCTTCTCACATGCACAGTTTCCAAGATGAAGAGGAGGCAGCAAACGATGCTGTCTTTTCTGTCCACAGCCAAGAAGTCATGAAGACAAACAGGCAACAACAATTTTAGGAATTAGAGTAAACAAATATTACATGTTGTTCCAGTTCTGAAAGCAAGGATAAATTAATCCACTTAAGCTGAATTAAACAAATCAGGGTTTTCAAATTTAGCTGATGCCCAGTGCAAGTCACCGGCTACTTCAAGCATTTGCACTTTTGGTACCATGTAGAATTTAACAGGAGCAGCAAGCGTGTGTTGTTTTACCAAATGGACAAATTAAAAAGGGAGTTCTTACATAAAACAGATTTTAGACTAAGCGAAGCATTTAAAACCAGGAAAAGACTCTCATTTGTCAATATTATATTTGCTCTTTTCAAGTTAGTCTTTTTTTGTCAGAAGATAAAATATAATATTTGTTTGCGATGTTTGCCCACAAAGGGTCTTGTTGTATTTAAGCATTCTTCATCTCATTTAGGAGGTTCTTCTGAACCACCCGTTTCACCCCTGGATCTGCCCCAGAAACCAACCTACAAATTGGAGTGAATTGATGTAGAAAACAAAACAAGACCGCTGACTTTGTTGTCATACTTAATGTATGTGAAAGGGAAGATATCAAGGGAAGTTGCCTCATGGAAATATTACGTTAATTCTGTTGATTCATCTGCAGCTCTCTTTCATTACGAAAGCAAAACCAATCTTGAGCCGGAACTGCAGGAAAATGTATTTTGGGGGATCAAAACTATGTGTTTTCTCTAAAACTGAATTCAAGGAAAATGTATTCATTTTGTAAACTTTGCTGGTATTAGGGTGTAAAGAATAAACAGTGAAAATTGACACATCTACTCACTGCTTCTGTTAGATGCACCAGACATGGAAGGGTCTCGTATACCCGGTACATCAGATCCTAAAACTTGGAAAGCAACTAATTTTACAAAGTTCTTCACCACTAACCCTTGATAATAAGTGTACAGAGGCCTTCAGCAAAATCAAGGCACCCTGATTTTCAAAATTTTCTGGGGGGAGCACCCCATTCCCCTATGCAGAAGGGGGTGCTCCTCTCCAGTACCCTACCCTAAAAGGCTGCAGTTATCAGGAAGAGATAACTAACGGCTACTTAACAATTTCCTCCTGCTACTTTTTTTCAATTTGAAAACCCTGAAGAAACTCTGCCTTTGTTTTTCTTGCTTGTGCTTCCTAGTTATCTAATTATCATTCTGGTCTAAGTTTTCTACTTTTAGTGGGAACTTTGGCTAAAATGAGCTAGTTGTATTATGTGAAAATTATTAATCACATCGTCTATGCATCTGTCTTTCAATTGAACATAAGTAAGAACCAATCAAAATGGGAGAATAATTCAACACATAATTTATAAAACTGAATAGCTATATCATATTCAGGTATTGATTATATTTTCATTCTGAACTAGTTGAATTTGATCGACTGGTACTTGTACTTACCGGTAATAGCTATTTGCTATGTTATAAGGTACATGTTTAGTGTTGCTGAATTTGATTTACAGATATTTGACAGGGGATCAGTTTCAAGGTGAAGCATCTGTAGAAGCCTATATTCGTGCTCTCAGGATGGGCTGCCGCTGCCTTGAATGTTAGTTTCTTAATCTGCACCAATTGGTTAATATATAGTGTATTGATTGTACCAGAATTTCCTTGTCATATATGTGTAAGTGGTGGAGTAGACTAGAGTGTCATTCAAAGGGTTATATCCTTCTCAGTATTGAGATGGTTGCCAACAGTATTCTGTCACTTTCCAGCAGTTATATACTTTGTTATACTCTTAATCAAGTGATGTTAGATTATTTGTGTCATACATAAAATTGATACTCAATCATTTGTGAACAAGTTGTGGTTATAGTAACCCTACCCTGGGTAAAATTAAGTACCATAGCAACTCTCAAAGTCTGCATTCGAGCCTAGTGGCCCTGGAAGTGGAGGAATGCCCATATGGGCTACATATGTAGGTATGTGCTGCGGGATAGGGTATGACTTTTGAGGTTCTCAATCTTTATTTGGGATATCATATTTTGCCCCTACTGGCGTTGTGTTTCGGTGAGATCCTTAGATAGGGTACCTGAATTGTATCAGCTAAAACTGCAGAATGTTAATGCCCAGCTAAATGAAAAGTAAATGGTGATCTGTTAAAACTTAACTATTCACTACTTCTAATGTTTTAAAGAAACAAAATAAAGTTGACCAGCTCACACCATTCTTAGTTTATGTTTTTCCCTTACATAGGGTATGTACAGGCCCACAAATGACCCCAGGACCGGTACTTATTCCACGGCCAAAAGTTAGGAATGGCATGGACTTCATGAAAAGTCTATGGATGGATACATATTTTCTCAATTATTCTAAGTGAAGAAAAGACAGGCAGTTCATAAATGCATAAAATAAAAGCAGCAATACAAAACTGAAAACATACTGCACAAAAGACTAATTGACTTGAGTCGACGGTATAAATTTTTCTATTAGGAAATGCACTGCAAAAAGAAACATGCATCTTTGAAGATGCCTCAACTCTGCCATCCAATTAACCACTTAGAAATTTTCCCTGTACACTTCTTATTCTTGCATCCTAGATAGCCATGGACTCCCACGAAAGTGCACAAGATTCCTTTCTGCGAGTTACCACAGTGTTCTTTAGATAGAGCTGAAAGCTATGCGAAAACGTAGTCAACCCACCTGGGAATTTTCAGTTGTCTCCAAATTTGAGGATATAGTGAACATCCTGTATTGTAATACATCTCAGGCTCGGACCCAATAAAGTCATTCAAGGAAGGACCTAGCTAAACTACAAATTTCAAACACAGGATTTCGTGACGTTGGATATGACTTTTAAAGTTTTGAAATTTGCATTAAATTGTTCATACGGCACATTTTGCTGGCCTTACATTCAGTAACTGTTGTATAAAAATATTGTATTGTTACTGTGAAACTCAGAAAACCGTGAATATCAGAACTATTTGAGGGATATTATAGCATGGAAAAGGCCAATTAAGCGTGACGAAACTAAACCTTGGTTTTGAGGTTTTCTCATGTGACCTGAACCTTATTGTGATTGGTTCAGTATGCAATTAACCTTTTGGAATCAAATCTAAATGTTCACGGATTTCTGAGTTTCACAGTAATAAAAAACGACTGTATAAATTTGAAATCCACTGTCCAAATTCCTGAGTCCTTACGTTTCCATCTTTTATGGTGATGCAACTGTTTCTGGTGTGGGATCATTTACGGTACAGTCTGGGGATCATTTCTGGTCCTAGGTATCAACTTTTGTCTGCTTCCGCTTCCTCCTTAACCCATTGACTCCTGGAGCTTTTTGCCAACAATGCATTTTTTAGACATTTCAGAGATTTTCAGCCTGGATTTGAGCCAGATTAACTCCAGTCTACTCAAAAAGGTATTTGCAACATGACAGCATGCCTTTCTTTCCACCAGCATCACGTTTTACGACATTTTTGCTCAGGCATGCACAGAAATTAAAATTTGGATGAGAAAGTGACCTACGTCTTTAGGCTTTTCGGGTTTTTAAATTTTCTTTTTCACCTTTTCTTTTTCTCCTTTTCTAATCTTTTTTGCTACAGTGATTGACCTTCTACTGGGCTTGCCTCCAGTTTAAAAATTTCTGAGAAAGTATCATTGAGACAGGCATTTTTTACCATGGAGTAGTTAAGTGTAGTCGCAGGAAATTTTGCAATGAGTTTTTCACTCAAATTTCTGATCATTTTCGTGCATATTTCAGGCACCATTAAGCTGATCACCTTTATCTGGGTATCATTGGAAAGATCTTTTCCTCCTGCAGAACTTGAGTATAGATGATGCCAATTTTGGTCAAAGGTGATGATGTCAGAAGTGGAACAAAGGCCAATGCTTGTCATGGCTGGCACAGGCGTCAATGGGTTAAATAGGGTCAGTGTTTAAGACCCTTCAGCCAAATGCCTATCCAAATCTCCCCCACCCCACCCCCCTTCCCAGCTAGTGGCCCATAAGGCTGGTGCTTATCCCTGGTTTCTGTAGCAAGAAGCGGTTAGGAGTTTTTCTACTCCCCTTGGGATGGGATGCTAGTCCATCGCAGGGTTACCCCCAACATTAAATTTGCTGGTACCTATTTATACACCCTGGTGGAGAGAAGCACTGTGACAGTTAAGTGTCTTGCCCAAGAACAAAACACTGTTAAATTAGCTTTAAGTGCTTATAACTCTTGAAAGAGCTTGAAAACCCACTCTTTTTACTGTGGAATAAACTGCATGATGAGATGAGACTACTTGCAAACTGTAAAAATTCTGTCAAAGGAGTTCAGAGCCACCTCAAATTTTCAGAAATGTAACTGGTGGCTCTGAACCTGCTTACCACATATTTTCTTAAAACTTCACGAAAATGCCTATCACTATTCAATATAAGCCATGAAGATTACCACAACTTGTTCATTATTGATTGGGCATTTTTATGATACCAATATTGTAACATTACTTTATAAAGAGTAGAAGTCTTGAACCATCAAGGTATAGTAGCTGGAAAGTGCTGGAAACTGTTGCCAGCCACCTTAAATGGGAAACCAGGTCTGAGGACCTGGAAACTCATTTTTAGCACCACAGTTTCTGCATTAAAATAGCTCTGTTTACTTTGAATGAAAGTGAACAGTACATCACGAGAGAACTGGTGTTTCTGCCATCCTCTAACTGAAGTGAAGTTGTCAAGACAAACAAATACTAGTTTATATTAAAATGTGAATATGAAGAACTACATGACTGTATATAATACATGAAGTAAAGCAGAATAAGCTGTAGTTATTTTTTGTTCCCTATGTGTTTGGTTGATAGTCATCAGTGGAATGCAAGTGAATATATGAAAGACCAGGCTTTGATTTCACAGCTGCTTAAGTTGTGGACATAATTGCAATGATCATTCGTGTCTTTATATTTTTCAGTGGATTGCTGGGATGGTCCAGACGGCCAGCCTATCATTACCCATGGTCACACACTTGTATCCAGAATCAAATTTGTGGAAGTGGTTCGTGCAATCAAGGACAATGCGTTTGTTGCTTCGGAGTAAGAACTAGCTTAATTTTTTATTAGATTGAATGGCTGTTAGTTACAATATCAGTACATTGGATATTTGACTCATTACCAATGTCATAAATGGCACTGTATGCTGTAGTAGGTCTAACTTTGCTTCCAAGTTTGACTGCTGTATCCATAAATAAATGTGTGAAATTTTCAGCTATCCATTAATTTTGTCGCTGGAGAACCACTGTAGTATACCTCAACAGAAGGTTATGGCACAGACCTTTAGGGAAGTGTTTGGAGGTTTGTGAATTCCTTGTACTTCTGATAACTAATACCTGTAACAAATTAAACCATGGAAGAAGTTTTATTTTCTATTGTATTAGAGAAGTTAACAATTATATCTTATTAAGCAAATGCAAGGGCCATGTATATATGGGTTATTGACCAAATGTGAGGTCAAGGTGACTGGATATTGACCAAGTTCTTTTCTGTGTGTTTTATGAGACGGAGTTGAGGTCCATAAACTTGCAAAAAAAGAACAAAGCCAATATTATTACATGGCTTTCACAGAAATTTTTCTTGCGGGACCCAGCAGGTAGTCCCTAGCGGGCCTGCTCAAGTAACCAATCACATTGCAGGATTTGGTTTATCATGCCTGCTCATGGAGCTAGCCATATACTGGTAATAAAGGTGGCTTCATACAAACGACAAGCTAGTCAGGTCTGTTCAGAAGAGAGGGAGAGAGTTGGGTGCTGTTCTGTTAAGCAGCCTTGGATAATAAGAGATTTATTAATAAAACAACTTTACACCTAGAAAATGTTGGACTAGCAATAAAGCATTTTGATTGGTTGATTTTATTTACAGGCCCTCACAGCTGAATGAATACTTCATGTATAAAAACTGGTATTAAAAAGTTGTGGGCTTTCCCATTACCTGAATATAATTGACTGGCAGTTATTGTTCTTTTCATTCTAGATTGTCTTCTTTCACAACCAGTTGATCCTAATTCCAAAGAGATGCCATCACCTAGTGCTCTGAAGCACAAGATCATCCTTAAGGTGAACCATAGCCATCACATCTTCTTTCTTGCTCATCATAAGCACAGCCACACTGTTGTTTTACTGCCCATGAACTTTCACTGCTACATCAGCTGACATGTCTCAGAAGTGCCAGTTATGAATCTAGGGCAAGCATGCTTGTCTTTTTTTGTAGGATAATTCTAGTTCAATTATTTATAAACTAAACTAAATTTTATTTTAGTTCTGAATGTGGTGACGAAGTGTTGAAGCCCAGTAGCCTGTCACGAAAACAGTTACACTAGTTCACTACAGGACTACTGTTGGCATTATAAATTTACCAGTTGCTATCTACACCCTTGAGAGTAGAGAGTTTACCCAAGAACATAACACAACAACCATGGCCAGGGCTCCAAATTAGTGTCCAACACACTTATACCTACCAACACCCATCAACATCTTTCCCACTAACCTGCTATACATAGAAAAAAATTGTCTTTTTTCAAACACCATTCTGAACTGAAAGACAATCTTGAACAGTAAGAAGTTGTATAGTTTTGGATAACTAGTTAGATCAACAGAGCTACAAGTTAAACAGAAAAATGAAATGACTGACCTGTTGTCAGTGGGTAGTTATATATTTACACTTGTAAAGAAAGTGCCAACATCAATTTATTTTGTAGCATAAAAAACTGCCAAAAGATCCTACCCAGGTGACAGACACTAGTATTGGTGATGCAAGTGAGTTTACTAATGATTTTCTGTGTAACAACATCAGATAATGAATTTATTAGAAAGCTTCTTGAAAATAGTTTTAATGATTAGTTTTCCTGTGCTTGTAAATCTAAAGGATATTTTTATGGCATATCACTCAATAAGCAATTGGTGTGATCTAGTTGTACATCTATAATCATAAAAGAGTTAATTTTCCACAGTCAATCAGTCATTCCATGAATATGTGAAATATTCCTGTTGAAAGCATTTCATAAGTCAAATGTTATAAATTATCATTATTGTTTCATTTTTTATACCTAAAATTTTGATTTTGCCTGGTGTAGTACTAGAAGATGATCTAAGTCAGTCAGTTAAGAATGGATATCTACTGCTGGAGGATGAAATTGATCATGTAAGTTCTAAAGGCTTATTTCATGTCAATACAATGTTATGGAAAGTAAGGCATAATTAAATACAAAGATGTTATTTACTGGAAAGTTGTACAATATGACTAGTTGTTGAACGAAATAAGGGCAAGGGGACTAAATTGAATTATTACAGGTAGATTGGGATGACATAGCAGAAAACTCATTCCCAAACCCAGGGTCATTGTTTCTTGGAAAATCCAGGCTGCTCAGTTGGACAGAAGACTGTTGTAAAGTAGTAATTACATGTAGATAATGACAGGTACATATACTTACAGTGTTGGAGATTAGATTATGGATAATAGAAACTTACCTGTAGAATCTCTTGGAAAGATGGCTAGATGTTTAGCTGTAAAAGAACTTAATAATAGTGATCATAATATTTATTAAATTGTGCCTTTGTTTGATTGATGCAGCATTCTTTCATTCGTATTGATGAGATGTATTTACTTGCAATTGATAGGTTTGGAATCGGCATTTCTTTTGCTTAACAAAGAACAAACTGTTCTGGACAGAAGAACAAACCAAGGCTGAGGATGACGATGATGACGAGGGATCTGATGGGAATGGAGTTGGAGAGGTAATGTCTTTCATTTCTCACACCCTGGGAAGTAGCCACTGTAACATATGTTTGAAATAATGGCTAAAATTGCATATTGTTGCCTTGTTACCAGGGTGCATTAATTTATGTCTATAATTAACAAGATTTGCTTTTAATTATTTCTCTCGTTTAACCTTTATTTTCACCAGTTGTAATTAGTGATCATTGTGTTAAAAAATTTTTTTCTTGTAGTCATCGAAAGATGAACTTCACTTTGGTGAGAGGTTAGTGTACAAGCCACATTACATTGAAGTCTTTGTGCTGAATGTGTTCATTAGCTTCTGGGTACAAAGTCTTTTGTTCAGAGAGAATTTAATTTAAACCAAAAGGTTTTTAGTACTTATTATGCCTTCCTACAATTTTGTTGTAAGTATTCCCTAGGTTCTTTTGGCAAGTTTTGTGGTTTATGATTGACCAGTACCATGACTATGTATGAAGAGGTCATCATGCCCCTTGCATATAAGGAGCTTGTAATTCTTAGTAACAGGTGGATTTTTTTAGCTCTTTCGATTTAAAATTGAAGGAGACATTGACTTTTAAAAAGTGTAAGATTTCTGGGTGGAAAACTGTCACTGAGTCCTTACATTGTCAGTAAATTATTTTTAAACCTGCATCATGCAAAGAAGATTTAATACAATAGGAGCAAAAACAATTTATATTGCCATGCACTTGGAATAGTCAGAGGTGATATTTTTCAAGTTCGATCAGAAGCTGAAATGCTTACGTTGAGATAATAAGAGGATTTTTAGAGATGTGTTCTGATCTCCTACACTTTAGATGGTTTCATGGCAAGCTTCCAGATGGACGAAAAGCAGCTGAGATGTTGCTTAAGCAGTTTAATCGTGGAGATGGTTCCTTTCTTGTTCGAGAGAGTACAACTTTTGTGGGAGACTTCTCACTATCTTTCTGGTATGTTCGAGTGTCAGGGGTTTAATTTTAATTTACCTGCTAAGAACATGTGGCTTTCAAACAATTAACAGTTTTGTGAAGGGAAGCTTGGTAACCAACAGCCATTAATATTACATGTAGCTCTGTTTTCTTGTATACACTGTATATATAATTATTTCACTTATATGCTCATTGGAACATAGGCAGCTAATGCTCCAGCTGTGAGATGATCATTTAAGAGTTTGTATGGGAATATTTACTGTTGCTCTTAGGAAGTAAAATTAAACAACATCAACAATTTTGAAGAAAATTTGATGCCAGGTAACATTGTGGTCCCCAGGTAGCAGAGCTTGCTAATGGGTCACCTGTGGCTGGAAATTCAAATGTGTCTTAAATGATGCTAGTTGTTAGTAATAAATTTGAAAGAACTGACTACTTGAATGTAAAGATTTGAACTCTCCACTGTCTGAGATTGTCTCACTAGTTTTTTTGAGTTATTTTTTTGTAAAAAAAAATACCTCTTAGTCAGCGCGTCAGGTATGTTACGGGTCAATGGGTGAGTGAGTGAGTGAGAGATATATGTATGTCACACCAATGAGATTGGATCTACTATAAACAGCCAATCAAATTTCTTGTTGTGAAGGTAAATAGTATGTGAGGAGATTTGATCCTGATACAGTTCAGAACGGCCATATTTGTTCTTCTATAAAAGAGGAGCAATTATTCATGTATTGGGCTTATTTCGACATCTTCTGAGGTGAGGATTTTGTGGGCGGGTTTGATAAACATTTGCTATTGGATAATCACTCAAAGAAACACAGTGTTTGGCATATAACTACAAGCATGCAATGAAGGGTGACCTTTTCCCATTAGATAAAATTTTCAATTAAATGAGTCTTAGCCGCTCTGTTACTAGGTTTAAGAGTTGAATGATAAGGACAATTGTATTTTAGGGGAGCGGAATGCACTACTGGTAATTTGATGAGGTTGCGACCAGGTTCAAATC
>Ga0126338_10002657_pt1 | contig 12340 bp, 4 predicted proteins | sample OrbCmetagenome_2_FD_92529 | JGI IMG/M metagenome (GOLD analysis project Ga0126338, IMG submission 92529) | Coral microbial communities from Petempiche,Puerto Morelos, Mexico - Orbicella C C metagenome | ecosystem: Host-associated > Invertebrates > Cnidaria > Coral | place: Petempiche,Puerto... | reverse complement strand
TAACTAAATACCAAGAAACGATAAAGGAGATGAAACATCAAATTGAACAAGCAAAAGAAATGACAAACTCTGAAGGAACAGCAGGGAGTGAAACATCTTCAGATCTCTCTAGATCAAGTTCCGTGTCCAGTTTGTCACCTCCACCACCACCACCGCCTCCTCCTCCTCCAGCTCCAACAGGGCCCCCTGCTCCACCACCTCCACCACCCCCTGGGGCAATGAGTCCTCCTCCACCACCTCCCCCTCTTCATGGTGGCGGACCGCCACCTCCGCCACCTCCAATGGGTCCTGGCGCACGTCGCCTAGCAGGCGGAGCCAAGCCGACGAAAGCTGCCATCAAACCAGATGTGGAAATGAAACCACTGTTTTGGACAAGAATATTAATATCAGGTTGGTTTTTTAAATAGTTTGTTTTTATATCGTCTTGCCTGAGAATTAAACAACTAGATTACCTGCGACATGCTCTATTTTAGATTTCTCGGAAAAAAACCCTTACTACATGGGAAGCACGAGGGGATTCTTATATGAGACGAGCACAACAGAGAAATTAGACCTGATCACAGTTTGCAGTCTTCTTTGGACTCAAGTATGAAGACATGACAATTCTAAAAGCTTAGCTTGGTATTGGAATCCTGTTTTTGTGTTTGTTTCAGATGAACAAGATGGTGGTGACCTAAACAACAACAAACCCAAGAACATCATTTGGAAACACGTGACGGAGATGGATTTTAACAGAAAAGAGTTCCAAAAGTATGGCGTTTATTTGTTTTTTCTGTTGCGAGTTAGATGCAGTGTGTGTGAATGCGTCAGAATGCATCAGAGAAAAGGTTCATAACTTTCCAGATGCCAGAATAAGAGAGGACTTGAACAGAACAATTGTCTATTTTCTGTACAGGTTGTTTGGACGCAAAGGCAAAAAGAAGTCTAAGTGTGATAGGAGGAGCACTCTTAAAGATGATAGCCACTTCTCACATTCAAAAGGTCCACATGTAAGTGTTCATCGTCAAAACTTTGTCTTGGTCTTAACATCTGTACCTTGTCTAATTTCTTGACTAAGGGAGGTGCGCTGGCCTAATGGTTAACGCGGTAGACTCCGGTTTGACGATCCGGCTTGAGTAATTGCCTTGTGTTCGTGAGCAACGCAACACTGTTACAATGCTTCTCTCTACTCAGGTGCATAAATGGATATCGGCAAACTAAATGCAGGGGGGAAACTCTCCAATGAACTAGCATTCTACCCAGGGTGGAGTAACAATCCCCTGCTCGTTTGATGCTTCACGGCAAACTGGAATAGGCCGTAGCGGGATGGGCGGACACGCCGCCCGATGCAAACTTAACCTTGTTATCAATCACTTACCTACCTTGTAGTATTCTGATTCTTGGTGTATCTTGCTCGTTTCTAGGCCGCCAAGCTGCTTGATAATGGCCGATCTCAGACTATTGGTATTATCATGAGCAGCCTGAGCTGTCAACTGGAGGACATCAGAGACGCCGTCTACAAAATGGATACCTCTGTCATTGACATGGACGGGTAAGGCAACATACATAACGTGTCACATTCCCACAAGGATATCACCCTCATTCCATGTTTCAATACGGTACTAGCGGTGATGCACGCTCGTGATAAAAAAAGGTACAAAACTCTGACCTTTTCTAGTACCAATCTGGCCATTCCATTTCAAATTTCCACAACGCCGCTATGCATTCAAGTAGCAGTTAACCGCAAATCTCTCGTCTGTAATTTAAAATTTGATTCTTGGTCAGCAAGCGTTAATCACTCATCAATTGAAGATTTTGGAATTGGTACCTTTTAAGGATGATCATGAAATTTAGCATTCTTTCCACCAGGTTCAGCAACACCGTAACAGCTGTTCATGGCTTTTCAATCCACACTTATGTATACATTTTCATTCTTGGTAGCCACAGACATCTTGTTTCTAAGGGACCCGTAACGCACAAATGCCCTTAATTAGTGAATACATGTTTAGCTAAGTCTTCAAGTTTTGACTTTAGACACCAAAATCAACTTGGTAAAGCCGCAGCTTCCTGTTTTAAGCACAGACTTGATTTTCAGCGTCAGAAATTTCCAATGTCCCACCCATTTGTCACATGAAACTATGTTCGGTATTAAATTATTCATTTTCACACCAAAGTACTTTTGTGCTTTTGAATTTTTTACAAGGGCATCTTATACGTTTCACCTGCAGATTGAAAGCTTTGTACGACATTCGCCCAAAAGCAGATGAAATCGAAATGATTACAAAATATCAACAAGATAATCCAAACGGTAAGTCTTGGTAAACTATGTTAATTTCTCTTTCGTAATTGTGCGCAAAGCAGGCAGAAATTTCTTCTCGCATTTCGATTAGGTTTTACTTATGATCTACCGGAGGATAGAGGTTAGTTTCTTTATTACATAAAACAAATAGATGCCATGTTGCCGTGCGTCTGTTCCGTAAAAGATCACAAAAGACGTTAAACTGTGGTAAGAACGTCAGTGACACTCTCGGCTATCGTTCCGTGTGCCACCTTTTTTGTTCTTACCACATTTTCACGTTATCCGTGATCTATGATCTGAACAAACGCACGGCAACATGGTATCTATTTGTTAAGTGGAAAATAGTTTTCAAATAGAAGATCCAACTAATAAACTTGTATGACTGATTTATACTTATTCGCTTTTGCGTCTCTGAGCTTAACTCATCTTGTTTGTGTTCTCTGCTTGGTTTTTTGTTTTCAGTTCCCCTAGACAAACCAGAGGAATTCTTACTTCAAATACATAAGATGGATCACTTTGCAGAACGACTGGAGTGCTGGCTAACCAGAAATAAATTCAAGGAAACCTTAACGGCCATTGGTAAGGCCATGCCTATGTATAAGAATACAGTGTAACTTAAAAGGGCGAAGGGATAGGGCTGGAACAGTCGTTGCACCTCGGTTTGATCTTTACCCCTGGGGTACGAACGTGTGTTTGTTTACTTTAGCGTCAAACGTCAGTGCGCAGTTGTGGTCTTGGAACTACATGTATTCTGTATGTTCTTGTGAGTGCAGCCGAATGCAAGGAGACGATGGGAGATGGAATCGGCTAATTGATCAATTAATTAATGACTAACTGATTACTTATTTATTACTAATTAATTACTTTTTTCTTTTCTTCTCTTTAGACAGAAGATTATCTGCCATATGCGAGGCTAGCAGTTTGCTTCGCACAAAGTAAGTACCCCGGTCACTAACAAAACAGACTGATGGCCAGATGATTTGGTTAACAATTTGTATCAGTAACACTACTAACGATCTGGATGGCCATAAGACTTCTAGTAGACCAATGCAAAAAAACATATTTTTTTCATTTAGAGTTTTTTTTATTATTTCAGCGACGACTTGTCATTTGTTTTGTCCATAATCCTGACTCTTGGAAACTTCATGAATGGAGGCACGAACAGAGGACAAGCAGACGGGTTCCAGTTGAGCGTTCTTAATAAAATTAGAGATGTCAAAACACAGGTGGGTAAAGACTGCGAGAATAGATGTACGATTAATGTCACATAAATGCGCCTTGATTTACTTAAACCGACCACATTTTCCACCGCGGGGGGGAAGGGAGACTCCTATAAAGGACGGTTGTTCCCGTCGTAAGTTTTAGGGGCTAAAACTGAGCGATTTTGGTACCTCTTACGGTGTTCACTGTTCAGCCTCAAAGGTCCACAGGGGGGAAAAAAAATCAAGCCACACCCAAAAAACAGGATCTCGGTACCTCTTCGGGGTTCTTTTCAAAATTTCTGAAGAACATCTTCGTCCTTTTTATATAGGAGTTCCGCCCCCGGGATTTTTCCCTTGTCGCTACTTTTTTAACCAAAGTAGCCACTTCGATATCAAGTGAAAAGACGTTCCCCATTCGTCCATTTCAATTGGGAAGCCGACAAAATTCAGTTACCTTATTTTATTGTTAATTTTGCTTCAGGACAATGAGTCGAATCTTATGAAATACCTCGTGCAAGTCTACTGTGACAAGAGACATGGAGGCGAGAGAGGGGACTTTAACCTACCAGACCCTTACTCCATCCTCGCTGCTGCTCAGGTAAATTAATTTAATTTTGATTTAAGCACATAATTAAGTTCCTTATTCGTCAACAGGATCTAACGGTTTTTTCCCTTTAAAAGCGTTTTATTCAGTTTTGAGCCAGTTACACGTGGCATCAACACGACTAGCTGCTGAATAACAAGGATATTCACTACACGAAATCCTGCTCTCACATTTCTATGAAGTCAGACTCCGTCACGTATTTTTGTTGTAAATACCACAGTATTTTTAATGTTGGTTATATCCAGGGAAATTGGAGCTAGTGTACAATTTAGAAGAAATGTGCTTTCATCGAGCGAAATATGGTCAAACTGGGCTCTTTGTAGACTATTGTGAATAGAGGATAACAATTCAATCTTACCATCATGTGCGCAGATGGTGGTCTCTCCCTGTTTATAGTAGACCTCTTGCTATGCCACCCAATATCTCTAACCACTACGTAGGGTAAAAATAAATGAAATTTTTATTTATCTACGAGACACTAAAAAAGTTTATGTGCATCAAGATCGAATGAGAAATTGGAGAGTTGGTTTTTTGTGGAGGGCAAAAAAACGGAAAACCCGGAGTAAAACTTTCGAGCTAAGACGAGATCCAAACTCAACCCATTACTAACGCCTGGTCCAGGATTCGAACCCAGGCCACGTTGGCAGGAGGCGAGCGCCCTCGTCACCGTACCACCTCTGCTCCCAGTAATGTACGTAAGGGAATAGAATTGCAGCCATTAGTTCCTAGGGGACTTCCTACAAGAGTGATAAGCTAAAATAATTTCTCTCTTTCACAGGTTTCATTCAAGGATATCAAAGCAGGTAATTTTGTTTTTTCTTTGTGATGGTATGTTTATACCTTTACGATTACTCCATCATTTCTTCTTCCAAAAGTTTGATGTTTTTGTTCCTCATTGGGTTCGAAATCTCATCTTCTTTGCTCTTTTTATTTCAGAACTCGCTGAAGCTAAGATATCGTTAGCAACCTGTAAGGCCAAGGTGAGTTGGTTTTCAGCAGTTCGTTTACAGTTAGCAACCTAAAACTTTTTGTCCAAGTTTCTCAGCTTTTTTCTGTCCAAATCCCAATTTCATTCCCATTTTTTTGTTTGGTGATTCTCAGTCCCAGTGAAAAAAAAAAATAGGCGACTCCCACTTTCCGTTTTACCCCTTCAGGGCCTTGGTAACATCGTTGAAATTTAAACATAGTTAACTAGGAGACTTCTTTCTGTTTGCAGTCCGAAATGGTACTTGTAGGAGATAATCCAGAGCATCGAGAGACGTTTGAAAGTTTTGTGAAAGAATATTTGCAAACAGGTGAGCACATCATTTTTGCCTTTCAGCAGCAGTTTTAATATTTCTCAACAAAGCAGACCCCGCTACCCTTATGACGTTTATCAACAACTGAGCTGGTTTCTGGCTAAATTGTTCATCCTTTTGGAAAATCACCTTACACTTTCACCATTTTTATCCATTCCAGGGGAAAAGGAGCTTTCTCGCTTACAAAAAAAGGTTCAAGCAACCACGGAAGATTTCAAGGAAGTGGTGGATTATTTCCAGTATACTGGCGAAGGAGAGGAGGTGAGTATGTTTTTCTCGTACTCAGATCTCACTCTGCTTGGCCGTTGGAGATCTCTGTCCGGAATAAACTCTGTTTTTCTCGTACAATTCACGCTTTGCTGTTGTCGTTGTAACTTTCTTTACAAATTTCTCTTTTAGGTTACCCCGCCATTATTTTTCGGCATTTGGGGAAATTTCCTAGAGGTTTTCAAGAACTTTTGGAAGGTATGAAGCTTCGTATTCTAATGCATTTTGTCTTTGTACATGTTTGCGCCGAGTATTTTATTATTATTATTATTATTTTGTTATTTTTCTTTTTTTTTTATTGTCACTCACACTGGTTACATAGTAATACAGCTACTTACACCTCTTTGCGCCAGATTTAATTCTAACGGATTTAATTATATGATGTACATTTATTTCGTTACATTTTTATTATTTAAACTTTTCCTGCTTTGGTTGCCGTATTTTCACTAACATTTTGTTAATAGTTTTCGATCTAAGTACCCTTTCAAAACCTTAACATGTTAAGTGGAACCCCAAGATTTACAAGCTACTAATTGTTTCTGAATGCGTCGCATATTCATAAATTGACTTTCTTTCTCTGAGTTACAGGTTTAAGATTATACTATTATCCCAATGCACTAATGTTTCTAATTTCTCTCAGCATTTCTCTCCAGCTTTACGTGATACGGTCGCGAATAGGCCCTTTGCATGATCCGGTCACATGGTACGGAATTAATTATGCTGGGACGCAAGTTACACAGTGGGACTTTCAAAACAAAGGAAAGTCGGGCTGGACTGGTACGAGTTCCTTTGTTTTGGAAATCCCACCGTGTAACTTGTGTCCCAGCATAATTAAATCCGTACCATGTGACCGGATCGTGCAAAGGGCCTATTAGTCCCTTATTTGTCACACTGTTCTTGTGCATTCATTGGTCATGTGTTCACCTCTCGTTCCTATAAAGTCGCGTGCTCATTCAAAATGGCGTTTAACACTTATCAACTCATTTAATCGCACTTTGTATCATTGCTTTAGCCAATCAGAGCGCTAATGCTTTCACTAACAATGAACTAACATTGCTCTTATCTCTAGCCTGATACGGGAGAGACTTTGGATGCTAATGAGAAACTATTGTTGATAACTAAGGTAGCTCAAATAAACACAAACATATACTGGTAAATAATTACGTAACAAAACTTAATTAATCAAATAAGAGTATTTGCGGTTAACAAACATTTTGACCAATAATTTTTGACATTAATTTCTCAATCAAATTAAATTATAATTTCTGTTGAAGTGTTTAATTGTTAAAGAGTTGCATTACACCTTGTTTTAATTTGTAACAATAGTAGAGCAGGTTTCTCCTAAATGTCAAAAAGTAGATCTAAACCCAATTGCTTTGGGTTTGCATAACCACGCTAAGTGATTGGCTTTAAAAAAAACGCGCCGCTTTTTCATCCAATCAGAAGTAAAACCAAAACCAATCATGACTCGCTCGTACACGTTTTCCCGCGCTTTGCGCCAGCTGCATGTATTTACATTGAACTTGGATTGGTTTGCTGGATTGTCTGTGTTATTTTTTCGATTGGCCAGAGTGATTCCTTTGGTTTTGGTTTTACGACACTCAATTGAAACAAACTCCAAGGTGACTTACTATTTCCTTTTTACACGCTGCTGAATTTTTCTATTTTATGTAATTTTGATTTTTTTTTTAACAGTGGAGGGAATAATAAACACCTGATAAACATATAACTGAACATAACCATTAAAATATTGAATGAAACAAAATGTCGCCACTTTGGAAACGAAGCGAAATCTGAGGCGAGTATCATCTCGTGGTGGCTTCTGGAACCGTTTCTAGGGACAAAACAAAAGATGAGAACCTCTATTTTGTCCAGAAACGGTCCCACAAGTCACTGTGAGATAATACTCGCCTCAGACGTCTCCTCATTTCTAAAGTGGCGATCAAGATATAAAAAGACCTTTAATCTCAACTCTATGAAATATTGATTTAAAACAGGAATGGTTGATTATGTAAACCGGTAGTGTTTTAAAAAGGAATTAATTCGTCACTTTTGAGTCTAGAAATGAGATTTAAATAAAATTTCGTAACTGGATAGCTTGAGCTTGAGTATGGTAGCCTCGTCAGAGAACGAAACTGATCAAATGCCGTTTCATCGTGAAACCACTGGCGACTTTTTGCTGCTTTATAAGACAATATCTAAAACGTTATATTATTGTCTATTTTAAGGCCGAACAGGTCAACCTAGCCAAACGGACATTCCGTAATGCTGAGCATCTCAAACAGGTTTGTTGTGGTTATGTTAATCAATATTTATTATCATGATGTAGATAGGGCGAATATTTTTTTTTTTTCTCAGAGGAAAACAATTCCACTCCACCGCACTGCTAAGCATGTTTCATTTCAATTGTCCACACTAGGGCGTCATCCGCATAACCAAACTCTACAGCAAAATAACCAGGACTGCGTGACAATACTGTTCAATGTAGCTTTCATTTGTCAGAAGAGTCATAAGCTCAGATTCCATCCCCGAAAATTAAAGAACTCGAGTGGTACAATAAACAGTGCCAAATAAGATTATTTTCTCTGTAGTTTCGATCGAGTTTGAATTGTCTCGATCAATGGCCTAGCCTTTTGTATTCTTATTCTTATTCTTATCCATTCTGGGTTTTTTTTCTCAGATAAGAGCGACGGCTACCAAATTCAAGAAACGCAGGACCAGCGACGTAGAAGAACCGAGCAGGAGTCGATCAGTAACTCACACATAGTCACGTGACTCACGTGCTGCGGTCGCAAAACGTCAATCATTTATTGTACTTTTAGTATTTATTAGATTATTCTTAGCTTTAATTGGGAGTAGGGAAAAAGAAAATGATGTAGCATCGACGATGAAGCGGTAGTTTATCGTGGACAGATCTTTAAGCCAATTTGGCTTGGATACAAAAATTTGAAGGGGAAAAAGTTCCTTAATATAAATACGAAAAAAAATTAACAACTGAAGAGTTGAATAATTCTTGTATAGATAGAGCTCTTTTATCGTGATTCTGGGAGCTTGTTTTGCTTTCCTGTCTTTTCTCATTTTTACAGTTGGTTAAAACTGGGAAACTCGCGCGATCTTATTGTCTTTTGGCCAATCAGAATCAAAGCCCAGACTAACCCTGGAGCCTGTTTCTTGAAAGCCCCGAAAACTTTTCGGGCCCGTAAAGCCATTTTTAGATAATCTGTAAAAAACAGAAAGGTGTTTACGCCTGAAATTTCTTATATGAAGGGAACTTCCGGTCATATTAAGAATATGTAAATGAAACAGTTCTGGAATGATAAGGTTTGAGATTTTGCTCCGGCTTTCCGGGTGCGAAAACTTTTCGGGACCTTCGAGAAACGAGCCCCTGATTGAATTTCTCGCGCTTTGCAACGCGCGTTTGCAACCGACTAGGGTTCACCGTTCGCTGCAGCTGGATTTGCCGCCAAAATAACATTAACTTTGTAAATATGCTGGTTTCCTTTCTCATTCAGTGGAACTAAACTTCCACTCACGAAAATAGTCCAAAGGATAAGCTTTACAGTTTTCATGAACATGTAAATCATTAGCGTGATCATAGTAAGGTATTGTAAATACATGGTAGTTCTATATCTATTTGCATGCGTGGGATAAGATAGATCTGATTTTTAGATTGGTAAGATGGGCTTTTGACAACTCTGCAGTTTATTTGTTGAACAGAACTTGTTTCTACATTATTTTAGCCATCTTTACTTTTTTAGCGGTAAACTGGTTCTCTGGGAGCTGGGAACTAGTAATATCGCTACTGGCTTTAAAGATGATTTCCAGTCCGTATTGCGCAGTCTCAGCACCCAATGTTTATACACATTATATTGGTCTCACTCGATAAAATGTGAATCGATGTTATTCGTTACGAACCACATACCTTATCTTTGAAGCCTGTCAAATTCTTTTTCCAACAGCTTCATTGCTTTTTACAGCTGCGAAGTTGTTTCATCAAGTGATATGAGAAAGAACGTTAACGAAGCATAAAGCTTCGACCACTTCGCATCCATAATGGCGGTTGTTTTGAAACTTTGAATTTACTTCATGTAAGTAGTTGCTAAATGTTTACATTTTGTGATGTCGTAAACGAAACGATACAAAAAAACGCAAACAAACTCTTGAGAGTGCGCAGTACGGACTGGAAATCATCTGTTAGTCAGTCAAGAAGAAACTTTTAGAATGTTCGTTGTTTTACAATCAACGTTACTCATTTTTGACATATTAATAGACAGTTTATTGTATAGAGTTTGTAATGTTTATCTGCAAAAGATTTTGTAGTCTTATTACAATGAGCGATATTGTACAGACTAGTTTCACAATTTGCTTCAGTTAACAAAATAAGAACTATTTTGCATTCAGCGTAAGTGTTGAACCGATAGGTGCTTGTTTTTTGGCTTACTCAAGCGTTTAAAAAAACTCCCCCCTCAGTCCCTGATTCGGAGATATCACATATATTGATCTAAAATGTTACACTAACATTTGATGTGTGGGCAGTCACTTTCATGTAACTCTTTGATGTGTTTCTGTTTAAATTATTATACACTCATTCCAGCTATTTCCAAAGCTGCCCCGACTATAAAGTTTCATCCTGTCACTCGTGCAGCAAGCGTGACAGATAACCCCACTCAGCAATATTCAGCAATCGTGATCGAGTTTTGTTTTAAGAAAATCGCTAAACAAAAATGAAACGATTATGTTACATTCACGTGATCAGTACGTGGTGCTGAACCGCGGCCAATAAAGTAGAATTTAAAAACAAAATATTTGTCTGGTTTTGAAAAAAAGTCCTTGTCAGTTTCTTTATAGCGTGAGAACCATCAGCCCTGCCGGTTGCTGAACTCCATTGTATGATTATTACACCACGTATCTATGGGCAAATGTGTCCTGCCGCTAGTCATCAGGAACAAAGGCTCATGCCCATTGGTTCAATCGCATCAAAGATAACCTACGTGTAGCCGTACCCACCTTCCCGACGAAAAACCTTTTTCCTCGGGGAGTGGCTACAGCTTCACGTAGGCTACACCAAAGACGAAGGGGTTTAATGTTAGGAATATATCAACAATAGCTTAAAACAGTTACACAGACGTTTGCGATACGTTGTAAATAAAGTTTTTGCCCACTTGTTACTCGACCTTCTGCTGGATTTCTTCTTAACTTAACAAACTCAAGTTTAGTTTGGGGGAAATGCATGGGCAAAGTATACTCTCGTTTACGTGCAGAAACTAGTGAGCGGTTTATCAAGATAACGGTCTTGTAGTTCTCGAGAGGACGTTGATTTAAAATTATGCTTTCTGTCAATGATTGTTTCATCTGATTTTCTCATTTTTTCTACTGACAGAATGACAGCGGGAAGCCAATACATGAAGAAATCCCTCATTTACCGAGCTTGCTGACATTTGCGAACTCGTTCAGCGACAACAGATAGTTTTCATTGTTAGATTTTTACAAGTTATCTCTTCCATTAACGTTTCCGTTTTTATTAAGACAGGCAATGTAAGGGTCGAATGCAATGGCGATGTCATCTCTCGAGCTGGGTCACTTAACAAAGATCTCGCATTTTATTTACTTTTCAAGGCTTGCATCATTTCTTGCAGTGGTTTCAAAATTGATTAGGAAACGCACTTCGAACTGTGAACTGAGCAAATTGGGATGGCTGCAACCACATCTTTTCCACGGCCGAAGTTGTGTATATGTGAATAAATATTGCCAAAAGAACCAAAAGAAAAAATATACGTTAAAATGCAAATGACTGTGGGACGATTTGGGTAAAGAGCAGCTGTAAATGCTTGAATTTGTCCTGAAAAACCACAACATTCGATGAAATTACATCCGATAACAAGCCAATATCGTTATTATCTTTACAATGCAACCCAGAAAAACAGTAGTTTAGTTAAAACGAAAAACTGTAAAAGCTCGAAATGGAATTTTCCTGAAAGAAAAAAAATCCGTGATAATTACATATTCAGCTATCAACAGTTCTTCTCGCTTTGTGACCAAAATTTTAAAATGGTTGCAAACAAGATTTAAAGCCGGCCAAAGCTAATTTGGTTGCTTGAAGAGCTTTGTCATAAAAGGCTGAAAATTACCCTTAAAGTACATTTAAATTGTTTCAATCGACGAAATTGCTCGTTCGTTTTACCGCTCAGTAATGCATGAAATATTTTTGTTATTATACATCGATCACGCATACAACAGGCAAATAACAGGAGAAAGACCTCGTTAGTTAGTTAATGCACCTTGATGGCTAAAGGTAATTTAAGCGACGTATCAAGCTAATGTACCTGCAAAAAGAACTCGAAAAGCAAATCATTTGTGCGTGATAAGCAAGTAAGGAAGTAGCGAAAACTACACATCGTTCCCAGTGGCGCTAGATTTGCGTAAATGGACGATTATCGCTTAAAAGCCATTTGCAATGTAAACGACGTAGTGAGTTAAATGTTTCCGTAAACCTATACCAGCGAATTATAACAAGTCAGGAAAATATATTCGCTTACGTGCGGCCCGCCGCTTGTTAACATTCATAAAATCGCGAAGTTCTCGTAGAAAAATGTTCATTATCAATGCAATAAAATTCAACTGGCTTTGCAGTGTTTTTCAACCATTGAATGGGTTGATGTGTATTTCATGTTTTTTTTTTTTTTTTTTTTTT
>Ga0126338_10002656_pt1 | contig 12341 bp, 8 predicted proteins | sample OrbCmetagenome_2_FD_92529 | JGI IMG/M metagenome (GOLD analysis project Ga0126338, IMG submission 92529) | Coral microbial communities from Petempiche,Puerto Morelos, Mexico - Orbicella C C metagenome | ecosystem: Host-associated > Invertebrates > Cnidaria > Coral | place: Petempiche,Puerto... | reverse complement strand
ATCCAACGTTTTGATAAAGCGAAAAGAAAATATATTTTACCCACAAAAAAGAAAACAATATCCGTAAAATTGTTCGTGTGTTTATGTTTTAACAGCTTCTGGCGGAAAAACATCACACGTTGCATGACTCAAAGTTTGGCCGAGCGGAGGTCTGCGTCTGGTCACTGACAAAAAAAATACAAAAAAAAAATAATAAACCACGGGTAAACCTAGAACCGCGCTCGGCCCATGGCCGCGCGGTTAATGATCTATGCATGTGATGCACTGTGGTAAAAATTCAATGTAGGGCTGTCAAATGTTAAGTGCTAATTCACCTGTTGCCTTGATCTTTACACCCCTAGCAAACTTGTTACTTTATGGGTGACTTGTATCAACAACAGGCCAGTTCACCCGTAACATCAGGGGTCCATCAAACATACTCAGCCATAACAGGTGTTACAGGTTACGGGCCTTATCGACAGCCCTGCAATGCATTGCTGGGCTGTGCTGTAGATGCGCCCAATGGCCACAGGTGACTAACTTTTGCCTTTGGGTGACTGGAAAAACTTACTTTTTTTTCATATGAGCTTGAGTACTGGGTACCCAGGATTTCATGGCTAGGAACCTTTGGGCTCTGCATAATTTTTCCTAGACCACAGCCTTGCATTTTGGCAATATAGAAGACAACAAAAGTGATGCATTTCAGTGAAGACAAAGAAAGAAATTTTGACCCACTCTGTGAATTACAGTTAGCTTATTAAATATTTAAATTCGCTAATTTCTGGGACATTTCCAAGATACCTTTGGACCAGAATTACACTAGTAACTGGTACATGAAATAATTTTCTTTGTAGATTAATAATGTGTACAAACGAAGAGGAACTTTACAAAAGAGCTGAATGGAATGGAAAAGGATCTCTTTCTAGACAAAAGCTGATGGATAGACTTCAATGTGAGTTGTTATTATTTTTCTAATAGTATATAATTTATTGTGAAAATTGTAACCCTCAGAAACGAGGAAGAAGTATTTACTTTATATCAGCAAGACCGTCCATGAATATATGTACCGGCTAGGGACAGTGCACACTCTGAGAAAAATATTGTAACCTATAATATGACACAGATATTGACAATATCACCTTTTATTTTAAAGCCATGAGTGTTTTACTGGAAATACACCACTCATAAAATTCTTATGAAACTACATCCGGGAACCCACAGGCCTATTTTCCATATCCTCACAAGTGAACATATCAGTGATGTCATTTCCCGTTTTTTCACGATTGTTTGTGCAAACAGTCAGTTTGTCTATATATAATAAAAAGAAAATTACATGGTGGCTTCAAGATATGAATTTTGCTTTCTCAAAGTAAATCATGTTTATTTATAAGCATTTTCTTTGACAGTCTTTACACAATCATCAGACTTTTTTTGATATTTCTGAAACCTGAACTGAATAGTTTGCATGGCCTTAGAAAATCTTCACAAATCAGATCAGTAATTGCTAGAAAATAAAACATTTTTTTGTAGTAATTAGGGCTGATACTGTCATGATACTATTTTGCATCCTGTCTTTTACTCTTGTTTTGATCATTATTTTGATTTGTCTAGTGGAAGTGGAATCCAACAGAACACTTTGCCTCCTCTTCTTCTCTGACTTTCTTTCTGATTCTCCCGCACGCACTGGACTTATTTTCATGTAGTCGGTGGTACTCCTGATCAATTTTTCTTACATCTATCAGACAATTGGACCTTTGCAGCACGTTAATACATATAGATATTTTTTACAGCAGCTGAAATTTTATCGCATACTTATTTCAATGATTTCTGTTTGTTTTTCCTCAGCATTTTTACCTGCATCTGTGATGCTTCCTCCACACAGACTAAGAACATTATTAAATCAAGCAGTTGAGCTGCAAAAAGAAAAATGTCCATATCATAATACTAAACTGGAAGTTGGAATACATTCATTTTCTTTACTAAGTGATCATCTTTGCTCAAGGTAAGACCACATCAGCGGTCATAATTTTATCATTATGATATGAAGCCCTTTGAGCCTTAAATGAGTCACAAGTAGGTACGTGTTTTGAGGGACTTGTGTCTTCTTGTGGCTTGCTGGGCTTACTCATGTGAGAACTTTCATTGACTTGTATTACTATTAATATTACTTGCCCAATAGGTGCACAATGTTCATGCCTTATCAACTACATCATTCAACTCGTTGTCTTGCTCATCTTGCAGTCTTAAATTTTGAAATAATTGTTTTTGAGTGGAAATTATAACTAGCACGACTACTGAGGCTAATTTTGCTTGTCTACCGGACCACTAAACTTCCATTTTCACTTGCCTAAGAGCAAAATTTACTGGCCTCGGACATTCAGACCTGGGTTGTTCCCTGCCCTGATTTAAGCCATCCAGCACAAGGTCAGGTCACTAAGAAGAGCTAACTTTTTGACTTGTGTGCTTAAAAATATGTGGAAGTGACAGAATGATTTTATTAATTAATTGCCCATGTTATAAATAATTACTTACATGTATTATCTTTTTAGGAATGACTTTCCATGTGAAACAAAATACACATTAACAGAACACTGCGACGAGGTAAGCATTGACTTGGATCTGTTCAAGACCTGTGACAGTAGAGTGATGAGGCACTGCGAGCTCTTGTTTTTGAAGAATAACAAATTAGAGTCCAACTAGAATTATTCAATGAAGATGTACTGAAAGAAAAAACAATTTTTTTTTTTGCTATAGTCTATCAAGCTTGATAGAAGCAGACTTTTTGTATTAGTTCACTTCTCGTAATCTGAAGCAGCTGTGTGAATATTGTTGCTACAGTGTACCTCTGTTTGCAATGGATGGAGTCCATTGTAGATTACTGCAAACATTTGAGCAGGCATTGGAACCCATGCAGTTATACACCTGGGTGGAGAGTGACACTTTTAGGTTCATGTAACAGTATTGTGTCTTGCTGGAGAGCAAAACATCAGGGCAGTGACAAGAGCTCTGTAGCTCAGACCTCTTGATCATGGGTCTAATATACCCAACGGTTAGATATAGTTCTGACCATTCTTTCCCTGCTGTGCACCCCACAACATCAGTGAAGGTGGGAAAAGAGGAATACAGAGATGGGCAAATGACTGACTAAAATAATTATCTTTGTTGTTTTATTGTAGGTCTGGTTTCTTAGGTTTTCTCACAGTGGATCTAAACTTGCTACTGGAGCAAAAGATGGCACTGTCATCATCTGGGATGTATCAGTAAGTCACACACATGTACATGTAGACATACGCTATGCCTGGTTTAACCTGCTCACTCCAGAGAGTGGTGAGACACTTTTTAGGCGCAAAAGAAAAAAAAAGAGAAACCCAGATTTCAAGTCATGGTAAATATTGGGACAAAATGAAAGTACTTGTTGATAGCTTTCATTGGAATGATCACATGGTCACACGATTTTCATCCACAGGCTAAAAGTAGGAAGCAAGTTTAGGAGAAGGACGTTTTACTTTAGTAGTGAAAGAGTTACTAGTGATCTCTCATTTGTCTTTTCATGTCTTTTCTTTTAGTTATTATCTTGGATAGATTTAATAAATTAAAGTAATGAACATGTATTTTCTTGAGACTTCCTGCCCACTAAAAATGTAATTTGTATAGTCTCGTGATGTCACTAAGTGTTGAATTTGTTTCTCAGCACGGTGAACCCACACACCTTAGAACAATAGAAGGTCACTCATATGGAGTGGGAAATTTAGCCTGGAGTCCAGACGACACATATCTTATTGCTTGTGGTCCTGAGGACTGCTCTGAATTGTGGATCTGGAATATTGAGGTATCATTGGTTACAAAAATGATGCTTTTCACTTTACATGTAACCTAGTGGAGACTGTTCAGTGACTTAAGCTTAAGGGTAAAACGCAAAGAAGAACAAACAAATTTCGAAATTTTGTTCTTGTTACCATAATGTTGTCTTCTGTAGAAGTCACCACTGACAGAGGAAGCATAAAAATAAGGGCAAGAAAATGTTGTTTTCTCCTTGGGCTTATACTTCCCTGTATGCATAAGCACATGTACAAGAAAGCAAAATTTTCAGAAGGCAGTGTGGGCAAGTGGTTGGGGCATCTGACTCAAAACTTGGAGGTTGGGGATTAACTTCCCACTCTGACCACTAGCTGGAGTTGTTTTACTGTAGAACCAAGTTTAACTTCTCAGCCACACTCGTAAATAGCCATCGCAAGTAGTTTGCCTTCTGCCATTGGGGTTTTAGCATATGTTATTGTTAAGCATATGTTCTCAAAATTTAATCACAAGCTTTGGCAAGTGGCCTTGGGGCAGAATGCAGCACTGTAAATCCCAAAAGATGTCTCAGCATATGTAACATGTGGCTTATTCTATCTCAGACAGGAGAATTGAAATGTAGAATGACTCAAGCTGCAGATGACAGTCTTACTTGCTGTGCATGGAATCCTGATGGAAAGAGATTCTACACAGGTGGCAAGAGAGGGCAATTTTATCAATGTGTAAGTTTAATACTCCCGTTTTCAATGTGGGGGTGAAATGTTGCATATCTAGAATTATTAAAAACTGGATCATTGGATAATGCAATTCGAGAGTTTTCATTGGCTTAGCCATCATGGGTTAGGGACCATTGGACCATGCTCTACAAATATGGTAAGCGTATGCATGATTTTTTGGGGCATTTTTATTTTTATTTTAGTCCAGTTCTATATTTTGGGGGTGGTTTTAATAAAACAATTATTCCTCTGACGCTTGTCAGATATCAGATGATTATAGCCAACTCATATCCAAGATGCTCTCATGGAATAATTGTTGATGAAACAAGACCTTAATCACTGCTGTTAATGAAACCGGCTTGTCCTTTTCTCTTTAGGACCTAGATGGAAATGTGTTGGAATCTTGGGAAGGTGTTAGAGTTATGGGACTCCACTGCCTAAATGGTGGAAAAGTAGTTCTTGCTGCTGACACCCACAACAGAGTTAGAGCTTACAATTTTGAGGAATCAAACGATTATGACTTGTAAGTAGTATTGAAGGGCAGAAAACAAATAGTTTCATGTGATAATATAATGGTTGGAAATGGACTGAAAGGGTTTTATTCAGACATTGTACTGTATAATCACTTTGTACAGTGGTATCGGCTGGGACTACGGCTCAGTATCTTTCATATGATTGGTCGCACACTGAGGTTTCATCAACAAACACCTTGTACACCATGTTAAACAGTATAACAAAAACAGGACACTTGCTACCAAACAGCTTTCATTTGAATGGTCCCACACTAGTGTTTCATCCTAAGGCTTAAAAGATTGAACTGCATTGTACAGCAACTTAAATTTACAATAGCTTTCATTTAATTATGGTCCTCACTTAGTTTTATCCACTACACAGACTCTTGGATAATGATTACTTGTGGGTTTTAGGCTTATAACAACTGTCTTTTGTGGTAAATGTTCTTTGAAACTCTCCCAGTTTCCAATTTTTACTTATCAGAAAATACCTTGAGCACCTAAAATTTTAAGCCAACATGGTGTAATAAGGATGCAGTGAGTACAGTAATAACTTTTTTGTCCTATTTTTTTTGTTTCTACTATTCTATTTTCAGAATAAAAGAAGACCATCCGATCATGTCATTTTCTGTGTCAGATGATGGTAGACATGCACTTATCAATGTAGCTCAGCAGGTAAGGAAGATCATCTTACTACCGGTACATTTCTCAGGGGAGGAGGGGAATATCCTCGTGCTTCTCAGCGGGTGGGAGGGGAAAATTTTCTAGCTACATTTCTCAGTGTGGAAGGGGGAATCAGGCTACATTTCTCAGTGTGGAAGGGAGAATCTTTTTGCTACATTTCTCAGTACGGAAGGGGGAATCTTTTTGTTACATTTCTCAGTGGGGAAGGGGGATTCTTCTCGCTACATTTCTCAGGGGAGGAGGGGAACTACATTTCTCGGGGGAGGAGAGGAACATCCACTTTGTACATTTCTCAATGGGGAGAATCCTCTTGCTACATTTCTCAAGGAGGGGGGGGTGTTCTCCACCACCCCCTGTACTTACTAGGAAGATGTACTGTTGAAACAGTTCGGAAACTCAAAGCTGCCAATGCTACGTCACTGATGGGGCATTTTAAGGTTCCTTCTATGGAGATTAATTTACCCTTGTCAAGTGTTTTACTTTCACGCCAACTGCCTCAGAAGTTTCCTTGGAAACTAGTTACTTTGTTTGCTTGTACCTCTTATGGTGTTTAGTTGGCAGACCACTGGTGAGTGAATACCTGGTTAGAGGATAATGTCTACTGATCGCTGATCTCTATTCCCCGCCGTCTTAATCTTAGTCGAGTTGTCATCCTGTGCACAGGCTCTTTAGTCGAGGACGGGGTTCCTTGTCGGCCCTTCCAGCCACGGTCAGACCCTTCCAGCTGGAGCCTGTTCACTGGCTATCGAGTTGTTCACTATTGTCATTGGTGGTTTGGGTTTATGGATAGTATTGGTTAGTGTAGGATATACGTGTATAACTAGACGCTTGTTTTGTGGTTGATTTTTTCAGGGTCTTCATCTTTGGGATATTAGAGATCGAGTTCTAGTCCGGAAATATCAAGGTGTAAGACAGGCAAAGTTCACAATATACTCGTGCTTTGGAGGCGCAAATCAAGACTTCCTCGCCAGTGGCAGTGAAGGTCAGTGAATAACTGAAAATCTAATTCTTTATAGGTCCAGAATTGAGTTATGAGAACAAAGGATTCAACACGTGTATCTAGGAATTACTGTGTTGATTAACACCACCACCAAATGCAGGAGATTTGTTACTGAGACGATTACAATAATGCACGTGATCAGTGTTTCAGCTAGGAAATTTTACTTGAGGGCCAAAGTGGCCCCTGAAGACCTTTTTTAGGGGCCAACTTTTTTAGGAAAGGGGCCAATAAATTGAAAGCTACAGAAGGAAAAAATGTATCAGGGTACCAAGAAAGAAGCAGTTTATTAGGATCTACGATAAAATTTAATAAGTGCTTTTTGAAGTGTTTCTACTTGATAAAGTTTCTTTTGAATCAGATACTATTATGAAGGATCCGGGCATTACAAGAAAACAATCCTTAGGCATACATGACGTAGTCAATGATCAAGGGTTTGCAATGCATTATAGGGCGATTTCAAACACGGCCAGCCATTCGGAAGTTTTCCGATGTGACTAGAGAATCAATACAGCAAAGCAAAAGGACGGATTGACTTCTTTTGTTATGTTGAATGTTTTTAGAAGCAAAGATCTTCAAATATGATTTACTAGAAGGACACAATGTGTGACAAAATGGCCGTTATTGATCGTCAACACAGAGAAATGTAGTCACCATTATGGCGACTAAACCAGAATTTTTGGTCGCCAAGGATGAAATGTTAGTTGCATTGGCGACCTTATCGGTCGCAATTTCGAGCCCTGGGATGGCTTTTAAAATACTACGCCTGTGTTAAGCCTGAGCTCTTGTAAAAGGAAAGGGCCAAATTGGCCCTTTTCTCGTTTTTCTGGGGGCCATCCCTGATTGCAGCGCGGGATTCCCGCAATGGCGCGTTCTGGCCGAAACACTGCGCCGTGATTACGGGTATTGTATCCTGCTTTATTACAAAATGTACATGTAAATGGCTAGCTCCGTGAGCGGGCGAGATGAACCAAATCCTGGGCTGTGATTGGCTACCTGAGTGGGCAAGATGGCGTTATCTTGCCCGCTCGGGACTACCTGCCGTGTCCCCCCAAAAAAATTTACCCAAAAGCCATATAATAAATCCTTCATTGACCAAACGTGAGGTCAAGATGGCTGGATATTGGCCTCGTTCTTTTTTGGCGAGTTTATTGATTTCGACACCATCTCGGTCCATAGGCCAATATCCAGCCATCTTAACTTCACGTTTGGTCATTAACCCATATATACATTGCGTCCAACACTTTTGAACTGTGTCTTTTAGATAACAAGGTGTACATTTGGCATTCAAAGCGTGAAAAACCAGTTGCGGTACTGAGTGGGCACACGAGAACAGTAAACTGTGTCAGTTGGAATCCCAAGGATCCTACAATGATAGCTTCATCGAGTGACGATGGAACTGTACGGATATGGGGGCCTGTTACTAGACATTCCAAGACTGGTACGTCTGTCTTTTGCTATGCAGCGATTGTGACACCTTGCGTTGTGTGAAGATCGAATGGCGGTTGCTTGACGTTCGACATAACGGACTATAAACATACTGCTATCTGGATCGTCGGGCAAAAAATACTGAGTTCAACGGTTTTAATTTCTCGCTCGTGGATCCAGCTTTGGAAGGGAACAGGAAAACTGTTTACAGCGGTCTAGAATGAATTGAAAGTGTTGTTAACTTGTAAGTTAGTAAACCAAATTGCGGGCTGTCAAAAGTTTGGAAAGAAAAAGACACTTTGTATAAATGAGCAGCAATATATTACGGTATATATTCGCGTTATTTACCCGCTACAATTTTTCTTTTTGTTTTGCAGGTTGTGGAAGCACAGCTGTGTAACAAAACGGGGAACTTTTGTATAAATATTGTCATGGGATGCTTGCTGTGGTGTTGAATTTGTAATATACACTCTTAAAATTCTTTCTTGGTTTTCTCCAGTCAAACCCTGGCTCATCGATATCTTGCAGTATTCATCCTTAAACTCTAACTTATATGGAACTGCTACGATCGAGAGGAACATACAGAACGAAAGGAGGTTAAAAAGCGAACAATCTCCTTGGGAGTTCTTCCTCTTTGTCCTGCAAAACGCTTGCTTTTATTTCTATTTTACTTACACTACCCTCGGCGTCCCGGTGACGTCATGTACTGAACACGGAGTGTGACTAATGGTCTTGCTTTGGGCAGACCCTAAGTGCTAAGTTGAAGCTTGAGGCGTAAAATCTTACAGAACTCGGCAAACGTTATCATGTCACTTTTACTGGGTTAGATGGCAATGGTAATGTTGCCTTCTACTTCCTCAAAATGTTACACGGGAAGAGCGGTGGAAAGATAATTTACATCGTGAAATTGTTGCCATTAATTTTATTTTTCCCCTTCCTATCTGTATAGTGCTGGTCGCTCAAGATAACGGTCAACCAGGGTTCTTTTTTTCAAACGACTAACGACTTTTTCGCGTTTTATCCATACTCGAGCTTTCTAAGCCTTCTCTTTACTTTCTCGCTTATAAACTGTTCGTTTTTTACGGCTTTGATTAGTGAAAACAAATTATATAAAATAGGAGTATTTAATTTATGCTGCGATAGCAATAAAATAACGGTTTTCCACAGCAGTGTAGTTTTAGTTGAAGCTCGGCTAGTGGTAGCCCCCTACGGAGACGGCGCCCTTTGGGCTCGTCACGTAATCTTCCTCCCCCACGAGGGAGGAAGATTGCGTGACGGAGGCTGGGTTAGCGGAAGTGCGCTATCAGTGCACCGTAAGTGTTGGAATTGATATGAAATTCGATTGAAAAAAACCTCACTTTTCCAACGAAATGTACGTAAAGTTAAGGAAAATGTCTACTTGTGCGTTTATCGCTTCTAGTAGACTCACGTTATATACAGTATTTCGAAGGAAAAGTAAAGTATGTTCCGAATGATTTTCTGATCAATTCAAAGTCCTATGTTTACTTGTGGTTAAAGTGATACGGTATTTTACTGTGTAACATTGTTTGGCGCCACTTCATTCCGTTTTCTGTAGCATCTAGCGACCAAGAGTATTTCGATTTCGACGCCCACAGTATAGGGTGGTTGTTCTGTGATGGTTACCGCTGCGACTTTCAATGGTCAATGCCTCATCATAGGGAGCTTTAGGGCCTATTCACGTGGAAGTGGGGGACCTCGGGCAGGTGAGGTCCTCCACCGTGGTGGGGTGACCAATCTATCCATACAATCTCTCTTTTTTTTTCTTGGTCGCGTTCACATGTACCCCACCAAGGCGGGTTACCCGGTCAGCCGGTACGGGTAACCCGCTTTAGTGGGGTTTAATTTCTCCATGTGAAAGCTGCGGAGTGGGGTAACCCGCCTAACCGGGGTAATCAAATCACTGCGCCAAAGCCCGCCAAAACACACAGCAGGACAACATGGCTGCCAACCGCAACGAGCGTGGCGAGTTATTTCGACGATTTCACCTCCAAAACCGCTAAAACGCTGATGAAATTGACAGTGCTAATCAGGCAAATCAGCGGAATCAAACTGAAGTTTTGCCTGCAACGACGTTGAAGCGAAAAGCAGCTTCATCGGAACAAACCAAGAAAACAAACGTTAGTTCTCTGTTGCATTTTGGACCTCACACCGCGTCTCCGGGGTTACATGTGAAGACAAGTATTTCTTTACCACGGGTAGGTGAGGTACCTCACCTACTCGGGGTCTCTCACTTCCATGTGAACAGGCCCTTAGATTGGACTGCGAGTACGAGATTGAGTACCAGTACGATTTTTGAATTTCAAACCAGTGACGTTTCCAGAGCCCTCGCTCTTCATGCTGGTTTTAGGCTGAGAGTGTAGCTCATGGGATAAGATGGGTATGTGATTTGATGATATGAAGCCTGAAAACTAGAATTGAAAAGTCGTACTGTCTCGTGCTCGATCTCGTACTCGTACCCAAATCTAAAGTCCCCTAATCAATTAATCTACACGTTAGAACAAGACGAGTCTCATAGGCTGGTTGCAACTGCAGAAATCATCATCATCATCTTGTTCTTACTGCGCCATGGGACGCATAAGGCCTCAAAGGCAGTCCTAGTGGCTATTTCATCGGACCTTACGGGCCGTTGTCCGTAGCATGAGGCGACTAGCGACTCCTGGGTCCTAGCCCCTCTGGATAGGATGGTAGTCCATTGTAGGGGACCGTCCCCCATCATTCAATTTGTTGGTTCTCATTTATACAACTGAGTGGAGAGAGACACTGAGTGTTAAGTGCCTTGCCCGCCTCTGGCGCTCGCTTATAAGCCCCCTCCCAATTCAAAATACGCTCCGCCATTCCCTGTCGTGTACTAGTAAGTGTAGCCCCATTGGGGAGGTAACAATAAAGTATGTATGTATGTATCCGTTAGACCAAGGAAAGATCTGTAACAGCGGCAGGAGCGTTAGTTCTCTGTGCGTCGTGTTGTGCTCTGCATTCAAGATTTCCTAGGATGGTGAAGGCGTAGTCGAGTCAAGTTTCGAGGAGGGATTATAAAATTAAAACGGGAAACGAGAATCGCGCGGTGGAGGTTGGAAATGAGTTTGAACAAATTGGACATTTCATTTTCCCTTACTTGACTTACGTAACAAAACATTTGTGTTTTGGGGGGAGCGTTGCGTGACATCCTAAAAATCAGCCGAGAGGAGACCAGCGATCTAATCGGAAATATATACTTTAAACATGGGTTTTGTCGGAGCAACAATCTTACCTCATGGAGCAATGATATTTGATGGTGATCCCAACTCGGACAGCTCAGCTTGCCGAGAAAGGAATTCCACAATGCCTCCAGATCTCATCAAGGACTGCTCTGTCCTGTACTCCTCTTGTGAGCGTGCAGCTGACTTTGTAGCCGAGATGAGCCCTGAAGTCGTTCTTCTAGTGACTCCACACGGAATCTCCCTGTCCTCTGGTGCATTAGGTGTTTACATTACTAACGCTGCTTGCGGAAATGCGCTTTGGAATGACACCTGGCAAGACATTGAGGTCTCTGTTCCCTTAGACGCACAGCTCTCCGACCAGTTGCTGGACTTTGTTCAAAAGCAGGGTCTCAAAGCAGACGGAATCGTAACGTTTTCTATGATGGAGGCACCGTTAAGATGGGGCGAGGTTGTGCCTTTGTGGTTTGTTAAGAGAAAGGTTGATTTGGACAAAGTGAAGTACATGGTTTTGTCTGTTGGAAGACAACGTGAAGGCTTTGAGGTCATTGGCAAGACTTTGCACGATTTTGCTTCAACCCTTCATCAGCGAGTAGTAGTGGTGATTAGTGGAGATTTAGCTCACACGCATAAGATGGCTTATGATATTCCTCTGTATTTGCCAGGTATTTACAACTTTGTCATTTTACTGGGCAGGGCGGGTGGGGGCAGAGGAAGATCTCAACGTCCTGTTTCTTCTCCCCTCACTCTTAGCTCCCGATCCCATCCGTCACTCCTTCCTTAGTGATTTCACCTGTTAGCCTTTTTTATTGCAAACATTACCGAGTTTTGCAAAATTTACCTCTATCTGATCTCTCCTGGCAGTATCCCATCCTATCTGGGCAGGTATACAAAACAGGGTTGACAGAGGAGTGAGAGTTGGGGGAAAGGGGGGGGGGGGGGGGGGGGGGGGGGTTTGTGAGGAGGATTTTGGTTTTTTTTTTTCAGGTTACTTTTAAACCCTTTTCCTCTTCTT
>Ga0126338_10002653_pt1 | contig 12352 bp, 4 predicted proteins | sample OrbCmetagenome_2_FD_92529 | JGI IMG/M metagenome (GOLD analysis project Ga0126338, IMG submission 92529) | Coral microbial communities from Petempiche,Puerto Morelos, Mexico - Orbicella C C metagenome | ecosystem: Host-associated > Invertebrates > Cnidaria > Coral | place: Petempiche,Puerto... | reverse complement strand
GAACAGACGCACGGCAACATGGAATCTATTTGTTAATCTGAAAGTACAAGTTGAGGGAACTTGTGAGTTCGATCTTCTGTTGTTTTTTAATTGATATCGCGAGAATTCTACAAATTATAACTCTGAAATTCTTTGATAGAAATGTCTTAAGTGCTCCCTTTCGCCGAATCTTTACTTGTAATCGATGGAAAAATGCTTAGCTAGATATTTCTTGGCTTTTTCGAGTTATATGTTAAGACAGAAAAACCGTTTTTGTGTTTCAGGGATTGTTCAAGAAATGACCATAAATCCGCAGTCGTAAAGTCCTGCGAAAACGTACGCCAGCACAGAAAAAATATTAAAGTCCTCAAACATTTATGGTTTTTTGAGGACTTTAGTTATGCCTCCCACTATCCGTGTTAGAATTATGTGTATTTGCTATTGTTCATTGCAGATATTTCTCACTACTTAAAGGCTACATATCTTTCTCCACAGTTCAAATGCATGATATTTCATATATTCACTTGGATTAATCACCATCTACAGGTATATTGCGAACTCACAATGTGACCAGCTTTCAGCTGACTTGATAGCTCAGTTGGTAGAGCACTGCACCGATATCGCAGAGGTCACAGGTTTGAATCCCGTTCAAGGCTGAATTTTTTTTAAGCATTAATTTCACAACTGCTTAAAAGTGAAGAATAACCGTCGCAGTAAATTTTCCAATTTAAGCAATTGGAAAGAAGAAGCCTGAAAAAATCAGGGCTTCAACTGGATTCGAACCCGTGACCTGCGCGATACCGGTGCGATGCTCTACCAACTGAGCTATGAAACCACACATTGGGAGCGAGGTCAATTCATTGAGTTCATATCTTCCCGTGAGGAGTGAAATGATGTGAAGTCTATATGAAATAATTCATATATGAACTGCGGTTGTAGATGAAAGTGAAGAATGATTATCGCAGTAAATTTTCCAATTTAAGCAATTGGAAAGAAGAAGCCTGAAAAAATCAGGGCTTCGAATCCCGTTGAAGTCCTGATTTTTTCAGGCTTCTTCTTTCCAATTGCTTAAATTGGAAAAATTTACTGCGATGATCATTCTTCACTTCATCTACAACCGCAGTTCATATATGAATTATTTCATATAGACTTCACAACAACTGCTTAAGTTAAGTATATAACTGTGATGATCATTGATGTCTTCACATCTTTCTCTGCAGTTCAAATATATGATATTTTATATATTCCCTTGCATTCTTCACCGTCTACGAGTATATTTCTAACCGATAACGTGACCAGCTCAGTAACCAGTAGATCCTGGCATAATCAAGTGCATCCTAGAAAACCTAAGGTCGTGATCTAGAAAGTAAAATTACGCTGTTTAATAGGTTTGCAGCTTTGCAACTCTCTTCGACGTTTTTAAGATTTTTAAAATTTGTTGCGTTCTTGTTCTCAATCAAATTGTTGCGTCTTTGAGTAATAACGTCACCATTTTTCCCGAATAACGGAATTGGTGAGACGAGTTCAAGCTTACTTACATAGAGATCGCAAACACAATTAAATCGAATAAGATAAGACAATAACTTTGTTTGCCAGTTTTCGTAGCCACAACGCTAAACCTACCAGAAGGACTTTTTTCAGCCCCGTGAAAGGTTTTCTGTAACAGAACTCTTTTAGTATGATAGTGTAATCTGAAACCCTCCTCGTTCGTTGACCTTTTTTCCAACTCTTTACCTTTCAAAATCGCTTAAAACAGTTGTCGTTAGTAAAAAGGAAGTAAAACAATGGCAATGGTTATTGCCGAGAACATGTTTGTCAAATTCTACGAGTAAATATGACGCCTTTTCAGCGTGTTGTCTTCCACACCAAGTGGAGGATGATGGCTTACAAAAACTTCTTGTACTTGAAGCTATCATTTAAAACAGACTTTGGAAATATCTTTCCACTTGATAATCGTATATTTGCTGTTATTTGAGCTTCATGAGAGTGTCATAAATAATAAACCGTGAAACAACTCCCCATCGCTGAACTATTTGTTGGTGGTTCACACTTGTCGGCCAATCCAAGAAGAGAACAACTGTTAAGTGTAACTGCTCATATACCATGATGGCCAAGCCAATGAAAACTCTTAAATTGCATTATCCAACGATCAATTTTTAATAATGTTATGTATCTCCAGCTAAGATCTTAATAAGCCAAACCGGAGTTTCAAGAATTAGTGCATTTCGATACATTAAAATTCAGCTTAATAGTGAGGCCTAGAGTACACAAACAAAAGAATTGAATAAACATGGCCATTCAATTTCCTTTGTTTGTGTCCTCTAAGCGTCACTGCCAAGCTGAATTTGAATATATCGGATACGGACTATTCTTGAAACTCCGATTTGGCTTATTAAACGCGTATTATACTAACCCGTTTTAAATTTTATCCGGCTCCCTGGCATTTTTAGCTTTTAGTTATTTCAGGGTACTAGTACCCTTTAATTAGTATAATTGATATCTACTTCTCTTGATATCTTGAGACATTTCTGACAGGTAAAATAAAATGTGTTGTTTAAAAAACGGAGTCTTCAAATCGAAAACGCTTTGGTAGCTTTCCGTTCACACTGTCAATTCCCAGTCATTTCTGCGGTCCATCTAATATGCTGAAAACGGTGCGAAACTGGGCAATGTCCGGATTGATGGGTTGCTGTAGCTGTTTTAATCGTACACGCTGCGACGAAGGACTATTCACCCTGGACTTTTTAATCGCTTATTTCCGGTTACCAAAAGCGCCGGATTTGGCCGAATTGCATCAAGCACACTTTCTACTGGAGAACCAACATAAATATGTTAAAATGAACTATGTGAAATTTGTATTTGGAAACCGCGGTAAACATCAGCAGCATCAAAACCTATTCAATCTTTATTAAATAGGTACTGAGATCTACAAATGAAAACTATAGTGAAAAAGAAAATCGTACTGATCCTGGCGATAGGAATTCAGAAAAGTGAACCACAGCATTCCACTGGTAAAGAGACATCGTTCACCAGTGCCTCGAGAAAGGATAGGGGGGAGGGGTAAGGGTAATGTTGGGATTTCTCACTTCAACAAGGGGAGGCCGAACTGAGCGAGTTTTCCGATACTACCCCACTTCCTACATAACATTTTCAAAGCATTTTGCATGAAACAAACTTTATATCTTCCACGCTCCACTGAAAGACAAAGTGGCCTACTTTTCAATAATAACTTTCAATATTTAGTTGATTTCCTGTTGTTTGGCCGCTAATTGGCCTGCCAGCGAAGCGAAGCAAAATAAAATCTTATCTTAAACCGAGGCACAAATTCGTCTACACAAAAGAAGATCGAGGTGAGAGAGTTAGTTCCCATTTAGGCGTTATACCCCAGTAGTATATAGCATAACCTTTAGTGTGCTTTTGCTTTTAACGCTTTAACTTGCGCGTTAAAAACGATTCTATGGGTTTAAGACAGGAATACTCGGTTTTAAGACGAATACAGATTAGTGTCGACAAACCCGGGTCACTGAACGGTGATGCTAAAATTGCTAAAATCGAATATCCCGTTCATGAAACTTGAGCAAAATGGTAAATGTCGTAACAAGAAACTCAACCCGGGACTCCTCTCGCCGTGGAAAAAAAAACCCAAAACCTTCCAGACTGAGCCCGCAATGAATGAGGTACATGATGTGGCGTGCATGCTCGGTACCTATTTCAGAATAAGATTTTAGTATGATACTCGCTTGTAAATGTGAACTAAATTATAAGATTGAAATTTATAAACAACTAAAGACACGTTTTTAGCTATGACATAGTTGAGTAAGTTCAGAGTAGACTTTGCAGATTATTTCTACTCAACAATTTACAGCTATTGCCATAAATCCAAATTAAGATTTTTTCCAAATGTTAGATTCCTTTAGTCACTCTTTTCATGCAAACAACTTCTTCTGTACAAAAATTAACAACTTTTATTGAGCAATTTCATTTTACTATAGGGGTATTCATTTTTGGGGAGTTCGCGATTTAATTTAATTTGTACCCAGTGCTTTAACTTGTCAGCCCTGTTTGACGCTTTTATGCGAGCCAATATTAGGAAATTTATACCCTTTAGAACTCCCGATTTCCCACTGAGTAGGTCGCAAGGCCTACATATCACTTATTGTCTCCTATCGTTATCCAACAATGCGATTATCGCTAATCTTTTTTCTTCCAAAGTAATAAGAAATTTTTTGCGATTATTTTCAGATTATGAAATATACGAAATAATATTTCAAAAACTGTAAAGATTGAAATTAAGGATTTAAAAATTGTATATATATTTTACTGCAGAAATCTTTTTCATAAAAAGTTTTCAAAACATGATAAGTGAAAAGACTCAAACTTACAGCTAACAAATTTCATGATATAAAATCTTTGTCAAAATAACGCAACAGAGTCGTCAAAAGGCTCTCAAAATAGTAATTCAAAAGGTGCGAAATTCGTTCCACAAAGGACTCAAACGTAACCATTGAAACACTACACCTGTAAGAGTACTTGATATTATTTTGAAATTTTCATTTAAGCTTAATGCATTCGTCTCGGAAAGAAGTCTCTTGTCCTCTTCACTGGTAAGTAATGTTATGAACATGTTTACGAGACGAGTCCTTAGTCCGTGATCAATATCGGAAAGGAATACTTACTGAATTTTAAATTAAGAAGTTCAGCAGAGGCAGCGCACTTTAAATGCGTATTTAATTTTTTTTTCTCCGTCAGTAGATAATAAGAAAAGTCAGATTTAAATCTCAGTATAATCTAATTTTCTGGAACTATTTTTTACCTCTGGGCTGAAAAGAGATCAGGAGTTGAAATTCGTTAATAAATTTTGTAAATGTAAACTCCTTTTAAAAAATATATCACCCAAGAAAATGCGATGTTGTCAGTTGTGTAAACATTTCGTCTTTCATCAAATTCGGTTGCTTTTTCGTTGTTAAAGCAACTCAAAATTCACGTAAACGAACAGCGACTTAAAACCGTTCTTGACATCACTTTTGCAAAGACACAAAATTTCTCCTTTAAATTTAAAATAATAGCTGTAGGACTTAGCGTTAAAATAGAACTACTCCATTACACTGTAAGAGGTTGCCATTTCAATACGTAACTGGCTGACAGAAAATACTGTAATTAGCCTGGTAGAAAGACGATAATCAGGAGAGCTGTTAATTGCCTTTTCGCACTCGATGCATAGACCAGTGCATATACATTGGGGATGTGGAAGTCTGTAAATGTGCTACTCTATAGAGAAAAAATGCTGCAAAATTTATCCACATCAAGACGACTACATGCATTTCTCAAATAGAACAAAAATCATTTTGGTTGTCAATTCACTTTCATATATTGTTAAACAGAAAGTGACCTGAAGAAATCTGAAATCTAAACTTCCTTGACAGTACCGAGTAACAGCATTTAATGAACGTTGAAACATACTGTTTCTTAAAATTTTAAAAACGTGGAATAAAAAAGGAATCTAGCAATATTAATATTAGTCAAATGAACTGAATAAAAATCGGCTAAATCACCTATTTTTCCTTTTTTCAAGATCCACATTCAGAGAATGTCTATTCGTGATATTGACTCGCTTGCTACCTCGTTGTCCCAGTTTTGCTTTCAAAGCTTTCCATCTCTCGTTGCTATGTGGCCTTGTGACAATTTATTGACTGTGCATAAACGCGGACAGATCAGACACACACACGGAGAGATGAACATAGACTTTTCATTGTGGTCTGATGATAACTATTGCGTATGTGTTCCTCGCCTAAAGAAAGCTTCTAATCGAGTCCACAGCAAAATAACTACAGCGAAAACCGGTGAGTGAGGTGCGGGTTTGCAGAAAATTAATTCAGTGCTTAATTAAAAAACAGGGCATGCAATATTCCAAATAAAAATATAAAACGTTGGCCGTCGTTACTCAGTTTATGACGTTGTTTTCCGCAACTCTTCCGCAGTTCTAAGCCTCCGGAATCGCACCGATTACAATGCACGCTCTCCAGCTTCTTATTGTACTGTACGTTGAAACGATGCTTTCCCGAACGCTGAAGTCAAGAGAATCGTGTGATCTTTGACCAAGTCAGCTATAGTCATTCATCAAATACTCTGGGTTACCAAATTTGGACTTTGTGCGTGTTAAGATCGGATAGAGCGTGTTAGTACATGTAAGGAGCAAGATTTTTGAATCGAGCGAGTTCTTTTATCTGGGGTTGCACTTTGTACTTTCTAAAGGAGGTGTTTTTGAAACCATGTAAATATTATACGTTCAGGAAATGAACATTTATATTCGCCTTTTAATCCAGTAATCGGTCAGCTCCCAAAACTTGTGCTAACATCTACTTTCTTCTCAGCGATATCATGTGCAGTGCTAGATAATGGGTTACGAGAATGAATGCCCGCCATCAATTGGTGAACATTGTATTGGTAAATTGACAGAGCTAACCGTAAAAGAACTGTTTATGGTAGACAGAAGGAAGATTTCAAGCCTGAGACTAATAGCCTTGATCTTACGCGTGGATCATCACTTAGAAATTACCATAAAGTTATCAACATTAGGAACACAATGTTCGCTAAAAGCTTGTGTATTAAATTGAAAGACTGTGCTAATGCAAGGTACAAATTTGCATCTATCGAAAGGAAAACTGAAACATCATTTCCATAATGAATCTATTAGCTTGTAAATTTGATAGTGTTTTCGAGCATTGGTTCTTCAGCTTTAAGTTAACAGAAAACAGACTGAAACAAATAAAAGTACTAGAACACCGCAACTGGTATTTCGGGGCAAATGATGTTTTATCTAAACTAAATATCTAGCTCACGCCTTACCATTATTATTAACCAGCTTTTTCGACACTTCCTTTCTTATCAAAGACAATAATATGTAGGACTTCTGATCAAAATTGATACATGCAACACATTTTTTAAAGTTACGTTTTTCAATTAAATTTCAATATCGGCTCTTTTTATGAATTTCCCTTTTTTCGACGCTCACAAGTTCTTACTTTTGTTGATGTCTCTGAGCATTTCTAATCAACGCAATTCAAGAGTTTTAACTGGAGGCTTGGGGCAAAGAGGGTAATGTATACAGTGTTTCGACATAATATCCTGACATCCTTAAAACCTTTCGATTTTATTTTTGAGAGGTCTCTGTAATTATTTTCTTAATAAGAGTCTTTTATAATTGCTATTGCATTGACATATTTAGGCAATTCCGTTCTTCATTCTAGAATATTGGATCGATCATTCTGGCGGGCGAAAACAGGTACTGGGAAAAATGATTTTTTGACCTATTATCAAGTAATTATTTTTTTAGGACTAGGATAGTTGGTTTTTGATTCTTAAGACCAGAGAAGGTAAGAAGTTAAAAAATCATTAGTTTTATTCCAACATCTGAATAGCCTAAGTAAGCCAAACCTTATAATAATCGGGAATGATGGCACCAGAAAAGCCAAGTAACTTACTCCAAATTTACGTGAAGACACTACAAGGATAGATTAACACAAGCAAAAATGTCGCATTTTATGTTTCGATGGCGCTGGGAATTTCCTGGTGTCAACCAATATCCATTTATATTTTTGATTAAGGTATAACTCTGTTTTAGCGAAATACAATGCTTTAAAAAAATAAAGCAATTCAACAGAAACTAGACACCAAAAGGATCGAGAGTTCCGAAATAAATATAATTAATCGACTTATGATTACTTTCAAACCAATGCAATGATGTGAAAAGTTTATTCGCTTTCAATCCACAATGGCAACTTTGCAATATGCTTTTACAAATGATCAAGCGCGTTCAATAACTTGCTTCTCAGATGTGATAATAGAGGCTTTCTTCTTCTTTTTTATTTGTCATAATTACTTTCCAATTCTTAAAATAAACTACTTCCGTGAGTTAACATTTCAATGTAAATATCGTAGTTACTTAAGGATTGGACAATTAGGAAACGATGGAAAAAAACGGCAGGGAGGTTAGCCGCTTCGTTTGACTTCCTTAAAAGACTAGAAAATTTTTACTGTTTTAAAGTTAATGTTTCAAAGTATAAGTCAAGAATCGAAAATATGTTGCTTTTTTTACAAGATAAACTTAAAGCTTGTAAAAAATAAATAATCAAAATTGAATCAGCAAAATGAAAACAACTGATTGTATCACGCCGGTCTGCGGTCTCGTCACATGTGAAGAAAAAAGAGAGATTTATTGCGGGACCCTAAGAATTCGTTTAGAATCAAAAGTTACCGTCTAAGTGATAAAAAAAATTGAACTCCATTCTGTTCCCGCAAGTGGTAAACAAAAACCCCAAGGGTTTGTCACGAACTTATTAAGTGGACAAAGCAGAGCTGATCGGTGCCGATTGCGTTAGCACGAAAGCAAAACATAGACATATAAAAGAAAACAACACAAGAGTGGATAAAACTGAAATGATTTAAATACACTCTTAAAACGTTATTGTCTTTTTCCCTCCAATTTGTTTTCACCATTGGCCACCATTCCATGGTCATATATCTTGGCGCACTTAAAAGACTAAAATCATAACAGTGAAACGGGCAATTTCGGAAAGTGGTAACGTGTGATGCGGGAGGCGCGGTGGCCTCACACGCTTGTCTCCGGATCGAGCGGTACGGGTTCGAGCCCTGGCCGGGGACATTGTTTTGTGTACTTGGGCAAGACACTTACCTCTCACAGTGCCTCTCTCTACTCAGGTGTTTAAATGGGTACCGGCGAACTTAATGCTGGGGGTAACACTGCGATGGACTAGCATCCCATCTAGGGGGGAGTAGATATACTCCTAGTCGCTTCATGCTACGGAAACCGGGATAAGCTCCGGCCTGATGGGCCACTTGGCTCTTATACAGACTTAACCTACCTAATCTGTGATGCATGAAGACGCTACTACCGTAATTTTCTTCAAATGGAGTTTGCCTGTTACTTATCTTACATTTTCCACACAGGGGAGCTACATTTTGATCCTCTTTAAATATTGAAGTTATTATGGTTTAATGGCCAGCTGCTGCAGACCGTTTTGGGAAAGCGACTATTAAAAACTCGTCCGCGTGCCATCGCGACGCACTCAACCCTTCCTCCTGTTCCTTGTCAAACAAAAGCGGCATTCTGTTCCAAGCTCAAAGGTAGGACAGCGGAAAAGAAAATTTGCTTACTTAATAAGCGCGATACTAATTATCTCCTTAAGAGAGAACAAAGCGAAAGAAACGAGCTATGAAGGTGCCATTCGCACCTTTGGGGTGAGGAGTGAAATCTCTAAGAGTTTATGACTTAAAAGGAGTTATTTCCGTCAAAATGATCGATTATCCGCGTAAGGTTTGTAACACGTCCGCTACGGATGCTTTTTTTATTGTAATTTTTAGTGAAAACGGCTGAAACTGGGTACAAAAGGACGCAAAAAATGAGATTGAAGCGTATAACAAAACGTATACATGTATTCTAACACGGTCAGCGAAGCAAGCCTTTTTTGTATTTATTAATCTCATTGGATCACTAATCGTCCGCATTTTTTTAGAACACTTGTGGTTTGAATGTAGGTGTCATTAAAATAGAAGAAACACTGATCTCACTTTATTACACATCTGAAACGCTTTTAACGTTTGAAATCCAGTTTGGAGTACATTACCAGATATTTGGCGGGTCATAAATTGAGCATAAGGTTGTACCAGCACGATCAGGCATGCTATAGGCCATGTACCATGCAATTCTAGGTTAACCTCAAACCGAAAACCCACCGCCGTTTGACAGTTACTGCTGTCTTAATGACTGTAATCTATTCCTCTTCTTGTTCCACAGAGATAACCTAACGTCTTTGGAAAGCGTACTAAAGGAGCAATGAAAAATGATTCATCATTTGGAGGTAATTGAAAACATAGAATGGCAATTCAAGTAATAAAAGTAGGGCGCAATTATAGAAATGTCTTCTGAAGCGGTTCCAATAACACATCTCTATCTCTAAGATTCATTGATAACGTTGCAATGGTTTGGGCTTTGTAAAACAACGCTTTTTCAAAACAGACCATTTGAGAACCATTAAGGTGAAAACAGAGCTCAACGGATTAGCAGTAATGATAGACAAAAATAACTCTATGATGACCTATGATATTTGTAGTTGTTCTCTCGCAAAGTCTGCTGTTCGGTTTGTCCTCCTTTTTTAAAGATAACAGGTTTATATATTTACAACTGAGAGAGCTGCCATTTCTAGCCATTTCTTTCTTTCTGAAAAGAATAACTTAATAATAGTGTGAAGAACAAACTCTATGGTGATGAATTTCAAAAAAATAAATATAGCGAAATATACAATTTAATTCAGCGAATTCATTCTGGGCAGCGGAAAGAACAGCAATATCCATAGTTGCGATTTCATGGATATTTTGATCAGCCACTGAAAGTATTGCTTTAAACAAGGCACAGGGGTAATTGCTTTTTGCTAATTATCAGAAATAAACGAAGAACCTTTCATTGTCAATACCGATTCAACACAAATGAAAGAGACGTACAACTGGCTGCTTTCTACTCGTCCGTACGAGAATCGCATCAAACAAGAATAAATTTAGCAAGCACTTTCATTGAATAATAATTACGTTTTGATGGAATATTGGCCAAGTTTCACATGATGGTTTTATTCCAGGTGTGGGATTAACATTGTCAGTGTTAATTACGCTTCAGGAAGATTTCTGGTGACAGGTCGTGTTGCAGTGAATCATGTTCATGTACAGAAATATTAATTTCCGTCGTAACTTAATTAAATATCTAAGTAATGATGTAGGTGAGTGAAATTCTGTACAAATTGAGGATAGTGTGTCAATTGAAATAATGATCAAAGTAGCCGCAAACATAAGGGCCTCAAAGGTTCCCGTAAATGTAACAGAATAATATTCATTTGTGAATAGAGGATTGAATATCTAATAGATTATGCAGAAAGGAAATCGGCTACTCGGGTTTTTCGTCCATGGCTTGACGTATTTCTGGTTCAGTGCTAAGCCAACCAAGGGATGAACCTCACGACATTCATAGAAACTAGTCATGACTAGTGGTAACGAACGTAAATCGTGGCGGAAATCCTCCATTCCAACTTGATTATTTCATGTTATTTCAAAAGTCATTAGGGTGGGTTTGTTTAAAGAAATGATACGATAATAAATATCACCTGCGTGATAAGATCATAGTGTCGGTACAATCAACACAAGAAAAGCGTAAACACTCATTAAGGTTGCTTTTATGAAAGAAGTCCAAGGTGACTGTATTTCAAAATGACCATACCTAAATTGAAAGTTGATGGAACACTAGACAGCGTTCTTGATTAGCGTTCCTTGAAACACTCTTGATTAAAGATTCTGAACTTTACTTTGTGTATTTCTCAGTGAACAAACTTGAGAAACAAAAGAAACTGCTAAAAATCGTACCCGTTTCCTCCTTCTTTCACATCCCATACCACTCTCTTCTGACGTACAGGAAGACAGATTCCCGTTGTCGAAGTTCATTTCAAAATTAGCTTTCCATAGGGTTGAAAAAACTCATTCAAAACTGGATGCGAAAATAGAAATTGCCACGAACTGGTTTCAACAGGGCAACTGAAAAATTGACATGCAAAAGTAACATGAAATTGATTTCATGTGTTATAGTCCTCCGAGCAAAGTTAAATAAATTCCGTATATTAATTATTAGACTTCGGTAGAATTCAAGAATAGAGCTGAAAGAAGAACAACTTTTAAAATAAATGTTAAAATACTTCGTTGTATTCTTTATAAGACGGGTAAAACTTGACTCAACTTTACTCAGTGTTACGGTCTTGCATATCCAACTACCTCGTTTGTGAAACATGAAATACCATTTTAACATTTACATGTATGTATTTAATATCTCTCTTTACAAGGACTTTGGCGGCTTTTTGTAACTGCTCATCTTATAAGTCAAAAAAGCACGGAAGTGAAAACTGTTGGCTTCCATTACTTAATTACATTATCTGTCATTTTTCTGCGTAAACATGTTTCTCATCATATCCGCTTTAAACAAATAACGCCCAAAATTAGAACAAAATTAATTATAGTTCAGAAAAATAAAAAGGAAACTAGTAATTGTAAGAAGTGGCGATTTATTTTAACATTAGCACAGCTTCCGTTTAATTCGTTTTAAAATTTCCAGTTAAAAGTTGGTGGGGGTTTATGTTTCTATTTCTGGTTTGTTCATAATGAATTCTCTCGTTGTGTTTTTTCTTGTAATTTTATACAATGATGTGAAGTTTATATGAAATAATTCATATATGAACTGCGGTTGCAGATGAAAGTGAAGGATGATCATCGCAGTAAATTTTCCAATTTAAGCAATTGGAAAGAAGAAGCCTGAAAAAATCAG
>Ga0126338_10002652_pt1 | contig 12353 bp, 7 predicted proteins | sample OrbCmetagenome_2_FD_92529 | JGI IMG/M metagenome (GOLD analysis project Ga0126338, IMG submission 92529) | Coral microbial communities from Petempiche,Puerto Morelos, Mexico - Orbicella C C metagenome | ecosystem: Host-associated > Invertebrates > Cnidaria > Coral | place: Petempiche,Puerto... | reverse complement strand
TTTCCAAGGGTATCTTTTGGAGATCTTTTGTTGAGCGAAAAACAAAAGAAACCTTTGTTTTGCTAAACGATGAAGTCACCGAAGCGTGGTATTTGCCGCTAGTTTTATTATTCATATAATTACGCAACTCTCTTATTGTTGCTTCGTTAGCGCAAACGAATAAGGCGCTGAACTGGCCGGATGCGAGTTTGTTTTGCCGTGACACCGGTTCGACACGAGGTCGGTAAATTTTTTTTTCCGGTCTATTTCTCTACTTCTTTCAAAAATGAAAACATCTATTTTAAAAAAAACCGTGCTGTAAAAGCTACTAAAAGTAACCGTTTAAGTTTGCGCCGCGTCAAAATCCATCTTGGAAGGATTCGCTCCAAAAGATGCCGCTCGGAAAACTGAGTTTTTTTTGCATACGTTATTTCTCGAAAACGAAGCGGAAATCAACAAAAACAATTACGCAACGATGCTTTTCATGTCAAAACAAATCAGTCGGCCAAAAATTAGCTCGATCCTGTAAAGAAAAAAATTCGGCCCAAAACGTGACATACGCCCTTTTTGCACGAAAGCCTTCAATTAACTTAACTGGGCAAAAAACTACTCAGAATAGTAAGAAAACTAGACAAACTGAATAGATAATAAATTAATATGCTTTACCTTAGTTGCCACATGCATAATCAAAGAAAAAAAAACACACACAAAATAAACAAGATACAAACAAATAGTCACCCACGAAGCGGCAGGGTAAATTTCCATCACACGCCACCACAACCGAGGGAACAATAATATTGTTTTGGTATATACCAAAACAGTTGGATAACCTAGTAGTAATCAAAGATTATGGGAGTTCACTAGCTGACTTTCAATCTCGGTCTATTACTGCTAAAATCAACTTCTTTGTTATCAATAACTGAGGTTTAAGACAGATATAAAATAGTGCCAGCAAATATAAAATAATGCCAATAGTGTCAACGGGCAACGTTTGTGTTGATTTGCATGGCACAGAATCATAATTGCAAGCAAGCGAACGATTGACAAATCAAACCAGACTCGTAGGCACGTACTTTGCGATGATTTCATTTGTTTTCGTCCCTGCTGCGGGGAGGCCAATTCTCCATCCGAAGTTCCATCCCTTGTCCAAAAAAATCTCACTCCAGTCCGCATAAGGACTGTGTTCTCCTTTTTGTCGAATACAAATACCCACAAAAATTGACTCTGAAGACTGCAGAAAGTTATTCGCTAGTAAATTCGTGCGCAAAATGTGAACAGTGCAAGAAGTCATATGATTCATCAATGATCAACAAGGGAAATCAGGTTTCGTAAAATTCAAAACGGTAAAGGCAGCGGAAAAAGTTGTTGATTGGTTGATCTTGAGAAAAGAATAGTTCAGTTAAGTCTTTACAACGTATGGCGGAAGTTATACTGCTTTGAAGATTTACAATGAAGTAAATTGCAGAATTGCGTTAAGCGACTTTTTGTTATAGAAAAAGCCGTTGCGTTTTCTTAAACTTTGAGAGAGTAAAACTTTTAATAATAACTTAATATTAAATTTATTGGATGACAAAAATTACCGGTTAAACCAGCATTTTATATTGTGGTCCGCATAAATTTAATATAAGTAGAAATAAGTTGCCCTAAAATGAAAATGAACGTAAACATCCCAGAAAATTCGAAATTTTGGGGGCGTTTTCAATCTTATTCTATCTTAGTGTCTATCTTTTGTTTTTTTTTTTTTTTAAAAATGAAACAATTATTCCACTCAGGCTTGTTGAATATGGGATGGTTAAAGCCAACTTGGCGCCAAGCCCCTCATTGGCTATCTTCCATTTATAAAATCGTACTTGTAAATATTGCTAAGCCGGATTTTGTGGTTTTCTTTGGGTTAGTAGGGACAGCTGTTTACACACTGTTAAACTTTTTCCTATGTTACGATAGGAAACCAACAAACCATTTGCGCCTGACTCTCACGAGCTGGGAGGTAAATAGCAAATGCTATTTCGTGTTTGAGTAGCCAATCAAAATGGGCAAAAGCACACTGGCTATTTGTTCTTATAGTCACTTGTTTATTATCCATGATGTCCCTTGTGCAGTTGCATCACTGCCATTTACATTCAAGTCCCATTTAGGAGTGGCCTAGGTTGTGCTGTAAGAGGTCTTTTCACAAACTAATTACCCACAACTGTGTTATCATTTGATCATACCCAACATTTGTGCCGAGTTTAAGCAAAATTGGTTCCTTCTTGACTTTCTCATGGACACTCCTTGAATTCAAGACAGGTTTGCCGCAATGACATACATAGAAAAAACAATGTCTGAACTGGGTTTTTACACCTTAATTGATGTGGAAGTAAACAAATCTACAAAATATATAAGCTTAAACATGCCTTTAAGCAAAATATCTGCAAGACAGATTTTCAACTATTTTAGAAATAACTGAAAATTTTCACTTTTATGGAACAAGGCCATGTGTTCTCAATTAAATGGATGTACATGTCTGTGCAATAAGTGCTGTAACACAAACTAAAAAAGGCCATTTGGCCATGTGCCAGCTTGCTTATTGCAAACTCAGACCAACTCAATGTTCACGTTCCAAATTGTTACAGTCATGACAGTAATGCCAGTCCTATTTTAGTTCAATACAACTTTAGTTAAGCTACTATATTTTATGTTTCTGTTATGTGATTAGTTTATATTTTAAGTTAAATACCTAACCTGGTTTGCTTGCATACTAGCAGAAGGCTGTCCTCCTTTAGTAAAGATTTCTTGTGTTTCCTGGGAAACATCAGCTGGTTGTTTGTTCTGTAACTGTTTTGCTTGGAGATCATAGCATTGGGAAGATCCATGTGCAAAGTTTTCCTGAAAAAAAAATAGTATTTAAAAATATCAATTTAACAGATACATTAATTCATGCTCTCACGAGATTATTCTTTCTTGGGGGGAGGGGGCTTTTGATGGAGGAAGGGTGAAAAGATTACTTCTACAAGACTGTATGGTGGTAAGTTATACCTGCCAACTTTAGTGTTATAGGTGTGAGATTTTTATCCTGGGAGTGCCAGGTGTTTTCAAAGACAACATGGACATATCTTAAGATTCCCGACGATGTCCAAAACCTCCGAAGACGTCCGAAGTCTTCTGAAGACAAGGTTATCAAATTTGCATACAATATTGGAAGCAGAAACAGCCCCGACATTTGCCAGTCCCTGTCTCAGGACGTGTATCACTAAACGTGGCCTCACTCCCAGTGCTTTCTATTTGAAGGAAGTATTATTTTTTTACACATAGTTTTCATTTCTTACATCGGTTTGAGTTTACATATTTTTGGAAATTGTGTCAAGCAAAGCTGCAACAACTCACATTTTTCAATCATGCATGAGAAGTTGGCCCGCACACATGAGCTGGCATGAGATTGAAGTTTTCAATCCGCAGGCGTGAGACTCACGCCTAAGACATGAGAGTTGGCAGGTATAGCTAAGGAAAACTTCAAGCTTTCCTAAATTGGTTCAATGTCCTCAGTGGGCATCAAACTTTGGTGAAGTCTCATACCAAAAATAGGTCTGCAATGCGTACTTGTGAGCTTATGCTTAGTTTTATTCCATTCGGTTGGAGTTTGTTTTTAAACATCAGTATCTGGAAGATTAATTGCTATAACTCAGAGGGCAATCACTGCAAAGATAAAGGTATTACTTTGAAACTGGAGACATTGTACTCTTGGTAGAAAACTTGTGGCCCCTAAGTCACATCCTGGAAGTAAAATCAAACAAGAGAGACAGGCTTGTGAGGAAAGTCAGGCTGAAACAACCGCAGTTCTGGAACGTCCCATCAACAAGATCATTCTTCTAGAGGCTCCTAGACTCCATGAGAGCAGATAAACATTGTCGATCTTGATGTCCTCAATAGACTGCCAGCAGTCTCTCTTTTGCTCCAAAATCCGTAGGGAAGAACGCAATGAAGAAAGCACAAGAAGTGTGTCTGCGACAGCGACATGACAAGTGGCAAGTGGAGAAGCTGCGAGTAGTGCAGGTGGCTTGCGGCTTTGCACATCACACTGGCACACTCACAACCCACCGCTCGCGCGAGTTGCATTCTTCTTTGTGTTTGTCCCTGTGGATTTTCAAGGAAAAGAGAGACTGCTCGCAGCCTACGTCCTCAACCAAGAAGTGTGCTTGTAACATCAGAGAACAGTTGTTTCTTTATTGACTTGATTGTGATGAACCATTTCGAATGGATTTAGTGACAATATATTACTCAAGTTTTTCTGTTTGAATTACTTAACTAACTTTAAATGCTTTCAGTTCGCATTAAGGGGCCGGTAGGTAGGATTCAAAGGTGTGTGACATTTGTGTTACACTTGATTTAAAATTTAACTTGTCGATCGTAACATAAACATATAAACATAAAACCTTTATTTCAACACGATAATAATCAAAGCTACAAAGCTTGTGGGGTCATGTATACTACAACATTAAAATACATTAATTAAAATATATACATGCAAAATACATGTGATTTGTTGCATAAGATTTTTGTTCAGTATGACTGTTATGTCATGTTTTGACTTAACTCAGCATGAATTCAAAACGTAAACAAAAGAAAAAGCTTAAATTTTGGCCTGTAAGCAATTTTAAAGCTCCCATTTGATTTGCGTTCATGAAAATCTTCTTGCTCGCCCAAACGGGATATTCGCTTTGGTTTGCAAAATTTCATAGTTCAGGCTCTGCCTCAATGCAAAGTTATGTTTGTTATTTTTAATTTACTGTCAATGAACTCAGACCACAGGGGACCCGAACAGCAAAATCATTTACATTCATGTAAAATAAATAAACTTCCGTTCACTAAGCTGATTAACTAGCTGAACAATCTTGCTAGGTGTTTGTTGACAGACCAACATTCTCTCGTTAAATGTCACTTCTGTTTCTATTCATTTATCCCACTAACCAGACAATTCAAATTCCAAAACCGCACAACTTTCAGAAATCGCTGAAAGAGGAAGCGCTTTTGAAGGCTTTGCTAACTAATTCTGGTTTGAAACCCTTTTGCACAGAAATTTTGTTGAAAAATGGTGGAAAGAGAACTTCAGACTACGTAGACGTATGTTTGAATATATTGTCAGAGTGGCTGGTCTGGATTTGGCTTACTTTTTTCCCATGAAAACAAGCATTGTTGAAAGCATGACCAAATGAGATTGACAAAATCTGGATACCACGGGGTGCGAGATACCATGTGACCGCAAGTGGACTTGATATAGATCTGCCATCTCAACCTTGGTTACCAACCAAAACCATGGTTGATCACAGGGTAAATCGAAATTTTACCTTGTTTAACTTTCTATCATCATGGGCAGCATTAACAATTTTCCACGCATTGAACACATCACAATCAGCTAAGAAAGCTACGGAGTCAAAAATAAATTTGGTCCAGCTCCAGGTAAAGTTACTTGTCAAGTTATGTATTAATGAAAACAGCTTGGGACTGGCAGCTGAAGCATATTGGAGTTTAACTATAGACAGTGTTGGTCTGTATTTTGTTAAGAACAATGGTACATGCTTGTCGTAAATTAGCATGGATTAACGAAGTTTGGATGCTAAATTTAGGTCTGAGAAAGGTCAAACAAGAAACCAAAGCATTGCAAATAACTTTATTTTACTGAACACTGTAGTGTGAAAAACACAAACATCATGCACCAAAGGGTTTAAGATCACCGCAACACTGCAAGTTGGGATTTTATTCACTGTATCACCGCTTAAAAGACATTAAAGAACAAGCTTAGATTTTGGCCTGTAGGCAGTTTTAAAGCTCCCATTTGATTTACATTCATAAAAATCTTCTCGCTCACCCAAAGTACAGGGGACCCGCACACTGTATCAGCAATAACATAATCATTTACGAAATAAATGCACTGTTATTTACCTGTGTTCCTGGGTCTGTTTGAGCCATTTAGCAGGGATTTGACTAGAAGCGAAGGCAGTTTACATTTCAAATACCATCTTGTCTGCTGTTTTGTAAATGCGGCAATCCAATTTCGTCTCAAGTTTACACTATCTTCATTAACTATTGACTCTCATCGGGGGAGAGATTCTCAGGTTTCATAGAATCCTCAAACCGTCAACTATATGAGATTATGCAATAATTTTGTATAATCTCACAAAAATTGAAAACACGAAAATTCAGAGGTATTTGATCATTTTCAAATCATTTCATTTGGTTACCATTTCTCAAAAAGCATCAATATCAACAACTAATGAGGCATGCTTTCGAAGAAATACACAATATATTAAATGATAGTGTTTTAACCTTTTTGCATTTTGATCCACCTTTGTATCTGAGAAATTCTATGCTACAAACAATGCAGAACACCGAACTTTTTGTAGTCAATGCAAAAAGTGAGCTTGAAACCCAATTTCCTTTGAAAAAGTTCAATTAACATTTTGAGTCTTGCTTGGTTTGAGACTGGCACTAGTTACAAAGGCACAAGCCCTGCCACAGCCCACCAAGTCCCACCACCATCTTGTCATAACTAGCTGTTTGATAAAGGGATGGAAAGTCGAAGCTCAATATTTCGGTCATATTCCCCCACTACAAGAAATGGGTTGGTACAAAGTGCGAGCCAACATGCAAGCCATTCCACTTTAGCCCAAATATCACAGTCTGTTAAGCCTGGATAGCTCCTGATTAGCCTACATATATAAAAAGCCCCCTACCTCCTCCCCCCAGAAATTTTGTAGGCTTGTGGTTACCCTTAGAGATAGTAGGTATCACTGGTTCATATGACTCATTTGCCAGTTAGCCTAAATAACACTCCTTTTAACCAAACTAGAACTCTGGTTAGCCTAAGTAAGTTTTATTTGCTTGTGGCTAGCCCTTTTTTGGGGGTCAGGGATCCTGGCTCACATAGTTAGCACTCTTGACTTGCTGGCTTACAGAAGGCTGGCAGGTAGTCTACACTTGTAGAAATTGACCTATGGCAAGTTTTGTCAGACCATTCTTCCAGACCTGCCGACCCTCAGAGTAAAAAACTCTTGATATATGTCACTCAAGATGGCATGAAAGGCAGTGGCTGTGAAATTCAGAGATGCATCAACTTTTTAAACTATGCATAAGATGAAGACCTAAATGTAATAACCGACCCTAAATGTAATAAACTCCTAAATGTAATAACATTTGGCTTAAATGTAATAAGCTCTTAAGTGTGATCACATTTGGCCTTAAATGTAACAAACTCCTCAGTGTGCTAACATTTGGACTTGAAATAATGTAATAACATTATACTGCCGTCATCAGTGACGTGACTAACATGTCACTGGAAATCTTAATTACCACGTGATAAGCTGCGCCATCTGTCACATCATTAAAAAGGTGAGCGAAAACGTAGGTCACGTGACTGATGACATCACCACAGTAAATTATGCATGAGAAACAAGTTTTATTTTGTACAGTGTAGGCTCCAATTTGACAAAGTTATTTGGCATTTTAATTTTCAGCTGCAAGGATTGCACAACTTTTCTTATTTTGATCATATATATTACTTTATTAGTTCTGAAATCTGGCTATCTGAAACAAAAATTTCAATAACTAACAGTAACAAAGGATAATAGTTCTCTTGATATCTTAGCAGTTAAGGATTACTGTTCTGTTTCTGCACCAATGAAACATAAGACTTACTTGAAAATTATATAGAGATGCAACAAAGGCATTCAAACATTACAGTTATGTTGATGTCAATGAAAGTTTACTTTTTTCTTCTCCTTTTCCTTCTCAACCTTTTCAAAAGGTCGCCATCTGTTACTTTTCTCCAAAACAATTAAACTATCAACTAATATTATAACATCATGTCAGCATTCAAACGTAGTAGCTTGCTTTTTTTAGCCTGGTCAAAAGTCACCATTAGTTACTTTTTTTCTAAAAATGCTTTTGATGAAATACAGTCATATTCATCTTCTTTAATTTTAAACCAGGCATATGCCCATTTTGAGCTCGAAATAATTCATAGTAATTTGATCATCAACCCCCTTGAGGGACCACATCTCTTGATTGGAGTACGGACACTTAATTAATATGTGAGATTGCAGTGCTCTGGAGATGTAAAACCTAATGAGAACATTCAAGTAAGATTTCATGCAACTGCCGTAAATCATTTATTCCCTCCACATAGCTTTTGGTATGCATGGCATACATTACAAGCAAATAAAATGGTGGATGACATCAACACGATTTTAAAGATTTTTTCTAGGACTTCATTGGGCATGCGAGTAATGACTAAGCCTGTTACATAACAACATCAACAACTGAGCAGAGCATGCAGCTTGTTTAATAATGGTGTTGAAGTGTATTGAGGTTCTAAAAAGTTCTTGCCATGACAGAAAAAGTATCGACAAGCTGAATAGCCATAATCAATTTGCATACACAATGTGGTTTCTTTTGCTGATTGCCCAGCATTAAGATGGTACCAGCTGAGGTTAAATGTTACTGTAAGTGCAGCAAAAAGATAATAATATTGATGATACATTTTGTATGCTTCTTATTATTGACTGTTAAAAGGTCACCAGTGTGCACTTAGACTACAAGTAGTCCCTCTTTTGCTTAGACTGTTGTGCATGATGTGAAAGAAAACCGCAAGAATAAAATGGCTAAGCAAAAGAGGGACTACTCATAGTCTAGTGTGCACCGCACAATGTAGTTTGCATACTTCTATAGCAGACTAGCATTAATTAGTGATTAGGAAATGCATTTGAACAAAAGGGGTGAGGTACCTTTTTATGGGCTAAAATTTGTGGTTTGGTAGGGTGAAATCAAATGTGTTACTATATCCTCTAAAATTATCAATTTCAGAGTTATCTCAGTACTTTTAGGCCTGTAAGCTGCAAAAATATGAGAAGGTAGTTTAGTTAAATTGTGTGGTTCCAGAAAATATCCATACCTGCCCCAAGGAGGGTCACAGAAATTCTGAGTGGTATGGGCATCTGAAAGAAGTAAATTTCGAAGGAGAGGGGATACACAAAGAGTTTTCTTTCCAATGGGTTTGAAATGCGATCTAATGAACACTATCGTACTTTCCCAATCGATTCAGGTAACCAAACCAACAAGAATGTTTGATCTGTTGAAATAAACATACGATTCTTTGTCACATATTTTCCATTTTTGTTCCAACATCGAACGATGCAGACGGCACTCGTGAGCAGCACGTTTGCTAGCTGTCATGTCAAACAAAATGCAGAAGAGGTGCAGCAATACAATGAAGTTGACAACGTTTTGTCCAGTTTGTACTTTGAAGATCATGCTGTATTTAGCTTAAATGCAGCTGATGCTTTTTCCAGCACTATTCCTGCAGTCAGTTGAGATTCGTACTCTGTTTATTTCACTTGATACTCAGACAAAATTATTCCCTTTCAGACTAGCTGTTACTAGGTTATCACATATTTTCATCCTTATCTGTGTAGTTAATAGTTTGCTTAAATTAGCAAAGTCGATTCAATGCCATTTGTCTTGGATTATATGTAACCGTGGACAGCTAGGAGCGCTCGAGCAGTAGCAAAGATTTTATTCAGTTATTTATAGTACGTCACTAAACAATGTGTTTCAGGTATGAAATTAACCCTATGACAAATGAAAAATACTAAGGCATAAAATGAATTTATTATCGCTTACAAACTACTATTGAGGTAGTACTTTCTAAGATTCTTGTATGAAAAACTTCTTTGAATGAAGAAAAAGTCAGCTGCTATGCCATTTAGGAGTGCAATACTTCAAAGTAAGTTATAAGTTCAAATCAGTTTTAACATGACAAGGGACACGTCGGCATTTACATCTAGAATTAAATCTGAAAGCCTTAATCTTTCATTACCCAGCAGCTCTGATCCTGACCCAGTAAATATCCCCATAAATAATCTGCAATAAAATAACAAACATGCTGTGACTAAATCAAGGTTTACAATAATAATAATTATTGTTTGCCTTGGTCTAGTGTGAAAAATATACCATCTTGTGACTTCATCTATAATATAACCATAAATGGTCATAAATGGCTGCCGCTCAATTTTATTACAGTACCTAGGAAACTAACATAAATAACTTAAGTCTTGTTACTTGTGGATATGGAATTTCCAGTGGGTAGGGGGACCCAAGTAGAGAAATCATTGACATTCCAGGGGGTGGGGGTAGTACCATGAGGCCCCCTGGAAACAGAAAATCCTTGGGCATGGGGGTCAAACTGGGAAAAAACCCCTGTGGGGGGTATGGATGAATTTAAAATGAATTTGAGCCAGGCCCACAATTTGTGAAATAGGGTAAGGGAGACCATGAATCATTACCAAACAGTGCAAAAAAACTTTATTTCTATCCAGGACAATTTATTGTCAAATTTTAAACAGCATTGCTAGACACTTCACAGTTTTTTCTTGATGCCACATGAAATAACTAGTGAGACAATCTCAGTTAGTGCAGAGTGCAATGTATAGCTCTGGCACCATAGTCATGCATGTCGTCACCCCTGGTTTGTACTTACTTTGGTACCCAGGGCTTTCCCTCTTACAGAATATGATCGGACAGAAACCGTGATAAGACATAATCTTCTCACAAGCTTAGCACTGCATATGTTTCACATCTGTATTTTCATTCGATGTTAAACAATAACTGTTTGTCAAGACAACTTTCAAATTTTACTCTGGTGTTTTACATTGATTTTCGTTCATTTCAAATTTAATAATACGTTGAAGTAGCAAACGTGACAATTTTACTTTTCACGCCAACATTTGTAATACTTGTGATACTTTTGTTTTCCTCGCAAAGGTAGGTAACATAGAACCCTTGTTTTCTTGAAAACTTTAGAGATGAATGGAAGAAAGTTAAATATGTTATGAGGAGATAGAGAACAATTTTGTAGTATTCAAAACACAAATTTTCTTTTCACTGATAAAAAAGAAGTAATTTAATTACCAAATAGTCACAGAATACCACATTCTTAGTCAGTTGCCACCTCAGTGATATTGATTAATACAACTGAGAAGTTTTAGCATTTCAGCAAGAAGTATTTAAGGCCATCATTACTCAGTTGACTGAGATTATATTTTACATCGGTAAACAAGTTCCCTCAAAGTGTCTGCAACAATATTTGAACACCTTCCTGGTTTCTTTTGTCATAGATTTACAATTTGACAAGTTTTACTAATAATAATAATAATAATAATAATAATAATAATAATAATAACAATAATAAAATATAAATCTTATTTATAGTGGTCATGCACTTAGCTATACAAGCACTAAGCTTAGCAAGCTTACAGGCATGCCACTGAAACAAAGGAAACAAATATTTCAAATAAACGTAACATAGTTAAAAATCCCAACTGGCAGGAGGCAGACCAGTTGGCTTTTTACAAAGCATGATCGAGGATTTGAACTTGGGACTACCAAGAAACAAATCGTGCCAGTGGCAGGGTGAAGGCCTTCAACCTGGGACCTCCGGATTACAACACCAGTACCCTAAACCACTCAGTCATGCTGCTTCCTCAATGCCACTGAATCGGGAAAAATTTGCCTAGATACAAACTTTTTGGTCTCTTTCATAGAGACAATTGAGAGAAAAATAAATAAGTCTCTAAGGAGAAACAAAATGTTTCCATTCTTAATTTGAACTCTGGCAAACACATTAGTGTAGTTTGATGATAGGAGATGATATTTGTTGAACCGAGCTAGGGTAATTCTAAAAGATATGCAGTCACAGTAGCGTTTTTTTGCACTAAAACAGGAGAAGTGACGTTACCCAAAAAATAACTGCCGTCCTCGGTCATATCACACGACACATAAAAGCCACATGGCTCTGAAAACAGAGTATATCACCCTAACATTGCTAAAACGCATGCGTCTTACATGTTGGGTTCTACCACAAGGAAGAGCACACAATGTTTTTGTGTGGTGTGATCTCAAATGAAATGCATCTTTCATCTAAAATATGGTCGGCACAAACATTAACTAATCTGGGTATGCGTTTAAGGCAAATTCTAAACAGAATAGTACCACAAGGAGAGCAGGAGGTTTCCTAAACGAAAGATATAGTTTTGTGATGTTATGAATATAATAAGGTAGGCAATAAATGTTTTTACATAGTGCACACAGGCACCTACCCATCCCCAACCACTTCCTTGCCTCAAGACTAATTAATCAATTGATATCAATTAATTAAACAAACACTAAGGTTTACACCTTACTATCTTAAGGCGTTATCACCTTATTACCTTATGGCCTTCCCCTGTGAGATGACTTTAAGAATTCCTAGGAATTCCTAGGAATTTCCTAAGAATTCCTAGGAAAAAATTCCTAGGAATTCCTAAGAATTCCTAGGAATTCCTAGGAATCTAAGGTGTGAATTTTCA
>Ga0126338_10002651_pt1 | contig 12355 bp, 3 predicted proteins | sample OrbCmetagenome_2_FD_92529 | JGI IMG/M metagenome (GOLD analysis project Ga0126338, IMG submission 92529) | Coral microbial communities from Petempiche,Puerto Morelos, Mexico - Orbicella C C metagenome | ecosystem: Host-associated > Invertebrates > Cnidaria > Coral | place: Petempiche,Puerto... | reverse complement strand
TGTCTGAGCTGAAAGTGTTAACTGTGTTCTGTTGATATTTTTTCAGGCGGTAAAGAACCAGTTTTGAACGTTGCAAAGATGGAAGACGACCCACAAAGACGTAAGCCCGACATCTCTCGCGCTAAAAATATCCTTGGCTGGGAACCTAAGGTAAGAGCGATCAACTTCTATCTTCTCACAACGGTATCAATACATTGATTAGCTGACACTTGATGAGAATATTGAAATTCGTCAACCCAAGGATATTGTCTCAATGCGGCAAAACCTTTCAAAATTAGGAAAGAAGCCAAACCGAATGCAAACAGTAATTTAAACGTGGAAAGATTGTAATAGGATTTCGATGTCTGGTTTGCTTTAATTTGAGGAAAGGCGTGTAATGGAACATTTCAGTCATCGAAGTGATGAAGGCTCAATTCTCTGTAACAATTCGTACCTTGTCAAGCACAGAAGGTATGAGAATAAAGAAAATAATCAAGTAACTCACATCACCCAATTCTGGAAACTAACATTCCATAACGCTCATAACAACGGGTGTTTCAATTCCCTTATGGAACGCAAAATAAGCTATATGTAATTTTTCTTTTCTTTTCTTCAGGTGCCTCTGCTTGTCGGCCTTAACCGAACAATTGAATATTTTAGAAAAGAACTCGATAAGTCGAGGAAATCCAAGTTGGTTGATCTGTAGCCAGGAAGAAATCCGGCGTGTGTGATCGAATACAGCCTCTGGCCAGAGAAGACGAAGCTGTAACAACAACGAAATTAACCTAAATTCGATCTTACGGGAAGAAGAAATTCTACGTATTCGCGGCATTAATGCCTTTTTCTTTGTTGGCATAAACGATGTACAAGAGAACCTCGCTATCTTGAACTCAAATCATTTTCCCTTGAATACACTTTTTCAGTCACTTGACTTACTATTGGCCATCGAACCGCCGTCCTCTTAGCTATTTCTTGTTTTTCTAAGATTTCGAGATAGCGGAGTTAACTGTAATATAAATGTGGCCGCCTAAATTTAGACTGCGAGCAGTCATCATTCTGTTATACAACGTGACTCGAGGAAAAACGCGACATCTCAAAGCCTAGTATAGAGTTAGGCGTGGTTAGAGTGTAGTTAACTTACACAACGCCTACTTTCTTGTATATGAAGTTCGACTTAATCTTCAGCCACGCTAGAATGGCAGAAAGTCAATTTTTCATCAGCTCTATTTAATGTTTACATTAAGTTATCGTCAACATTATTAAAATTTAATGTTTACATTTTGAAGTTGTTGTCCTATAATTTTGTTTTACGGACATTTCTGTTCTGGTCATGACCGCGCTGTATTAATTCGTCGGACAAAGCCGTTACAAATTCTTGACATCATACACTTTCTCACAATCATATTCCAACATACGGTTGATTAACCCTACCCTCCGTTATCTTATTCCTCAAAGAACCTGGAGTGGTTTGCTTTGTGGAGCAAGGCATGTAATGTAATGGGAGGGAGGGGGGACCAAACAAATCGAACACTTAAGATGGCAAGTATTTTGCTGCCGTTTCAACTCCGACATACAATTGTTAACGACATGTTACAAGACATCTATTAGTCCGATCCTATCTCATATACTAGTACAACGCCCAAATCAATGCAATTTGCAGTCTTCACAGTCACGAAACCTCAAATTTTCCCGGCTGCAGACAGACCGGAACGAAATTACGCTATAGCCTTATTCGTCGAACGCAAAAGCTCAACTAGCAAGAGCATGCTATCTTGGTGTCAGTAACACGAAATTCGGACAGCTTGCACAAACGAAATGTGAGGAAAAATACCCAGACACCGCGTCCCTCTTGACCAGCGGTGGGTAAACGTGAAACTCAAACTAGGTTTCGTCGTCAGTGTACGCCAGGACGCTATTTTACAATTGATTTCTGCCTGTTTCAAAGTGACACCTGCTACAAAACACTTCACATGAAAATAACCTTCCCTTACATGTTCATTTTCATTTAAATGAAACTCATTTATGAGCCAGATGTAATTTTGGAACTTGTTGAAGTCACCTCGCGGATACCACCAGAAAGACGAAGTGACGAGAATCGTTTTTAACACCGGCTTTATTGGTATAGTTCAGGTATTTGCTAGCGACTTTTCGCTCGTACACCTGTATTGAGATTTGCTACAGGAAATAGGAACTCTGTAATTGCATTCCTGTTCCTTAAAAATTTAAATTATCTGATAATATTAATGAATATCTTGAAGATTTCCATATAGACAACGAGGACTTCATGAAAACTCAACTATTTCAGGTTGATCCTCACAATGGCTAAAATGTTGCTGAATAAAATTTACAGAATAGATTATAAAAAAAAGAACTAAAATGCAATTATTTCATTACTGTACATGCTCAAAAGGCAAAAAACCGAAAACTTTTAAAAGCCTCTGTCAAATTAACCAATAAAAATAACATTTGTGTAAAAAATAAACTCTAAAGAATTTCTGTCCATTTATTGGCTCAACCAAATAAGGGAGTGATTGACAGCTGAGTTAGGAGTTTCTTGAACTGGCTTCTTTTGCTGCCAGAATGAGCGGGACCAAACTTGCCAACGGCTTGGCTTGCTTTAAAAATGGATGCTGCAAGGCAAAAGGAAAGAAATATTGAGTTGAAGGGACTGGGCTTGGTAAGACCACCTCAACTGTTCAATACAAAAAAAAAAAAAAAATTAACTGTTGCCTTAAACGGTTAATTATACCAACACATGTTGAACTTATAGCCTTGGTGAATTAGCGTTTTACTGATCTTGCTTGGAGAAGGATTACCACTCAAAGCGCCACCTTCACTAACTTCTGCACGGTGGTCAATCTACAATTATCATTGTTCTTTTGCCAACTTCAAGCTCACCATTAACAAAATTCCCTGCACATGCAGCTCAATAGTTTCTTTAGAAACTTGAGTCATCAACAGTGAAACTAGAAAACCAACTGGAAAACTTGTAGCAAATAGGATAACCAATAAGCTTTTGTACCTGCAACAATTCTCTAGCTCCAGTTCTCTTATCTACGTCCATTTCCAGTGACTGCGCGAGGAAATCTTTAAATACTGGAGATAATTTTTCTGGGTGCGCTAGTTCAGGAGTGCCATTTGTTGCTATCAAGTACAAGGCCTAGAGAAATGACATCAATAGCATCGGTATAACGAAAATTGGTCGAGTAAATGACTTTACTCCAAGCACAAATGTAATATTTTTAGCATATCACTAAAAGAGTAGAGCAGGAAAGAGCGACACTGTTGTAACCAACAAAAATTCCATTTTCGTTCAGCCTGAATATCAGTCCTCTCCCGGTGCAGGACCAAGAAGACGAAACAAATTTCAGGCTCGCTCTTGCCGTAATGTAACAAACAAATTACCAATAACTACAATGTTTAAGGACTGACCTTTAGTCACGTGTGAAGAAGTGACTAGAGGCTGGTGTGTAGCTATAAGAAAAATCTTGAAAAGCCAAAAAAAAAAACAATTGTAGCCCACTAACCACTTGGTGCACAAGTTTGGATGTAAAAAAAAAACCCTTAATTACTTACTCTGAGAGGATTTTCATTCAAATATGGAGGTTCGCCTTCAACCATTTCAATTGCCATAATTCCTAAACTCCAGATGTCCACCTATGGTGATAAAACAAGGACTTAAATTATTTTTCCATCATGGTAGCAAACGTTAGTGAGAGGCAGTAAAGTTGCGCATGAATATCTAATGACAATATTCTGCCATGAAAACAATCAGGTTTACCAAAATAACTCCACAGATTGACAAAGAGTGTGTTCCTTTGGGATGATCCAAGTCAATATTAATGACCCATGGAACACACACGGAACAGACCTGCTAGATAACTTTTATTTCCTATCAGTGACAAACGATTTAGCCAAGTGAGATGACTGTGCAGTGTGGACTTACTTTTGGACCATACTGTTTCCTTGTCACTACTTCAGGAGCCATCCAGTATGGTGTTCCTACCATGGTGGAACGTTTAGACTGCTCTGGAGTTATTTGCGCACAGAAACCAAAATCGGCTGAAAGACGAAAAGAATCATTTTGTTGTTACCAAAAAATATGCAAGGCTCCAAATTAAATCTATTCCTGATGTTCTTGTTTGTCAGTAAACTTAAAGTGTCATGATCTTGGGCTACCAGAATTGACATAAGAAAACCATGAAAGCATCGGAATGAATACCTGTTCACGAATGCCCGGTCTACAGCCTCAAATTTAACTTACATGTATACATGAAAAAGAACCTAACACTTTAACCATAACTTATAATGTAATTCTTCCAAATCAAATAGTGCTGCACTTTTAGAAGCACATCCGCTTGAAATACGTGTTAGTAGTGTTCTCAATTGTCCCTCTGTGGGTGATTAAAAATAGTGAGCATTCCCGATACAAACGCAGTGGCATGTCTTACGTGTAGAATGACACTTGTACAATTGCATGTACCGTAGTTATAGTTATGAAACTATGACAACAGAACAGTACAGCTTAAGCACTTACTAAGCTTGACTTGCCCATCCATCCCTAAAAGAATGTTATCGCTCTTGATATCTCTGTGAATGACGCCATTACTATGCAGAAACTCAAGGGCCTGGAGACACTGATTTAAGAAAGAAAAATAAAAAGTTGATTCATCACACAGATTGAAGATGGGTAGGAGACATCTGAAGTCTGCTCTGAAGCATAATGGATATTTCATAGGTAGGCCCTCTTTGGAGTTGTGGACACCACTGAGATAAATGCAGCACATTAAAATCACTTTGTACAGCAAAATCATAGTGAGTGGTAATAAATGGGCAACACACTTTTCACATTCCTTAATTTTACCTACCTCTCTTGATACTGAAGCAATCTGCCCTTCATCCATACAAGTCTCTGTTACAACATCTGTTAAAGAGCCCCCGGCTAAATACTCCATTACAACCTAGAGGAAGAGAAACAAAGCTATGCTAAACTCAGTAGGCTAGCATGTGTATCTGAAATGTACAGTGTAACAATGTAAGCTCAAGCAAAGTCATCTGGTTGAGAGGCTATGTGGCTGATTGATTCAGAGTGCTGTTCTCAACATTTGCACTAACTGCATTTGTTCTCACTTTTTAAACAAAACCTAACCAGCTGGTCAGCTTTCTGCTAACTGGGATTGTTATCATGTTTTTCCTTCTGTTTACATTATTAAGTTTGTGATTAAAAGCTGAGTCAACAGAGCATTCATGATTGTTGTGACTTACCCATAACTCTTCTCCTACAAGGTAACTATCCACATAGTTGACAATGTTGGGATGTTTGTTCTCCCTCATCACCAGAATTTCATTGATAATTAATTCCTGGAATTATGGCATAAGAGCCAAAATATTGGTATTGATATATAAAATGAGATTAAAACTTGTCTAAGAACTGCTTTATTAGAGCTGACAATAACTAAAAGTTTTGGTTTACTTCTTTTTAATTGTTGTTACCTTCTTTGGTTGTTGTGACAAATTCATCTGTTTGATGGCAACCTAGTAAAATAAAGTGACAATATAAACAAACAAGGGAAGACACTACTTAACATTCCACACTGGCCTATTCTTTTATAATTTCTGCAGAGAAAGCTGCATGCAATGAATTCAAGAATTATCCATGCCATTGTTGCATGCTCTTAACAAATGGCTTAATTAAGACTCTGGTCCAAAGTCCCTCATGGATGTAAATTATTAGCTCTAATTTCACGTGATGCGTTTTGCAAAATTTATTTTGGAATTGTGTAAGGACATAATTTTTAACTTCTTGTAGCTTACTGTACCTCATGACCTGTAGCTACTTCAATTGCTGTATAGACTGTGCCAGATGCCCTGAAAAGAGGCAACATTAACTCTTCAATCTACAAATATACATTTACTGTAGCCATTTCAGATATACAGCAGATTATTCTGTGTTGTGAGCTCACTTTTTATAAAAAGAAAATACAGGACAAGTCACAGTCTTCAAGGAGCCTTCATAACTTGGAAAAAGACAAACATTTCTACAGTACATATTACATAAAAATACATTTTTGAGGACCTCGAGTACCAACAGACTTGAGGTTTCTTACCCCTGACCAATCTTTTCAAACTTTGTGTATTTCCTTTTAGGATCCCCAACACTAACTATGGTACCTGGAAATAGACAATTAAAACATTACTATGTGAGATTCAAGTAACTGTAGTTCTAACATATCATTAGATGCCTATGGTGACAACAAAAAGGTGTATTCATAATGTAGAGTGAAAAAAAAACAAAAAAAACATCAAACCACCAAAAATGAAAGTACAGGTGAGAATTTAAATCACACATGTAACTGAACACTTATTAAATTCAATGAACTCTGAAAATCCTAAACTCAACCAGTGAATACAATAAATGCCTCAATCAATCGAAATGATTTTTATGACAGGCAGCATACGTAGTACCCTTTAAAATTAAAATATAAAAATAAAAAGTTTGATTGAATTTTGGACTTCAGTGCTTGCATATTTTGTAAGATGATGTAAGATAATAGACCCATGTTCAAAGACATGGGGAGATGAATGAGTACAGTTTGCCATCAGTAGTAATACCCAACAAAATACACAATACATTGTGATCTGCATGTTCAGTCGTGTGTAACAAAAGAATTAGCATACTAATTAGAATTCATTAACCCCCGTAATTGTGAAATCGCCTCCACTGTGTGAGGAGGGAAAATTGGGTCAGATAACTTAAGTTCTAAAAGGAACAATTTATCATGTAATGATATCCCAAGTCAAGTCATCAGCTGTAGCAAGCATAGACATCAAGATAGTGAATCAAAGGGATCTTAAGACTCAGGAACACAAATTGTAAGTCTCGAACTCATTTGTCGCTTCAACTGAGAATGTTGTAAATAGTTATTTATCTTGCAATTATTTCAATTTCAGTTGACTATGATGTAACCACAGACACCACGGGCCATGTATACTCTGGTGCAAATAAATCCGACAAATTTGATCCCTGGTAGGCTAATCGTCCAACTAAGTAGCACCTTCAACCATAGAAGTGAACCACATTGTATTCCCAGGTATTCAGTGGAGAACCAGAAAAATCTGTAAACCAACCAACCCTGCATTTTCTACTAGACTAGCAATCAGGAACTTACGTAGTCTAGCATGAATCTCCTCATCAGACATCTTTTTCTTCTTCCGGTCTCTTGTTTGTGCTTTTGGTTGTTCATTTGAAGTCCCTGAACATCATAAGATACACAACAAATTTAAAAAATGACAGTAAAACAACAATTACTGTTATGACTAGCAAGTTCTCCATAACATTTTTTGTATTCGTATTTGTATTTTTTTATTTCTCCACTTGACGTCATGAAAGCAATATTGGCAACACATAAGTCCACTGAAAAAACAAAAATTCCATTACATAAAAAATTAAATGTATATCAGGAAGGCGAAGTTTACCAAACATTGTGAATAAGAATGAAGAAAAAAACTCTGACCTTTGTCATCTTCTTTGGCTGCTGGCTTTGTGGAAACTTCATTTGGTATGTACTGAACCATGTCAGAATAGAAAGAAAAAAAAATTCAACATTATATTTAAAAAACAAAAACAAAAACAAAAAAACAGTTTGGTATGAATGTGGTGAGCAAGAACATTTTCACAGTCATGTGGTCACATTGATGTTCCTAACCAATAAGCAATGTTTATGTTCAGCTGTAAGAAAGAACTAGTTCATTCAAGAAGAGAAATTCATATTGTAAGAGAAAAGCAACCCTAGAGAAATTCGAGAGCCACGATATCAACATGGCCACTATTACATGAAAATACTGCGGTGTGCTTGATCAATATATCTATACACTGTACTAAACATGTGCCATTCTTTAAGTGCTGTTTAATAGTTACAATCCTTGCCTACTTGGCAAGTAAAGTTGTTTTGATGGATGAATAAAGGCCAACAAGAAAGGCCTACAGTGTACATGTAAGCCTAGCATTCAATTTGGCTGCAGCTGATTCAGAGCTAACTGCAAAAATTCCCTTCTTTACACTTGAGAATGGTATTACCCATTTGGAGAAGGGTCTATATTCAAGAAAAAATTACAAAAGTTTACATTTTAAGGTTACCCTGACCTTCTTGTCTTCATGTTTCTCATAAGTGACAAAAACAATGTGCAGCAGTCAGTACGAATATCAGTTTACCTTAGACTTTGTGTGTTCTGGCCTTGATGGAATGGCTGGTGGCACATCAGGTTCAGGTTCACTGTGATTCTCTGCTGCCAAAGTCTGGAAAGTAAATGATGATGGCTATTGTTAGTCAAAGTTTTGAAAACAACCATTCGCTTGTCATTTGTGACCAAAGCTGATCTTACATGTGTTGGAGTGGCGTGCGGTGGAAGTGGCGGTGCATATGTGTTATCACCAATCTCAGGCCGTTGAGTCTGTGTTAAACCTGTGTGAAAAAGTAAAATTTTACTTGTACCACTTAAATTCTTAACTCTGACTTGACTTTTTGCTTCACAGTTATGTATGTAGTAAAGCTTACTTACGGGGTATGGGCTAGACATTTTTAAACTAAGTTTACTTAAGACCTTAGTTGACAATTAGTGTTAATAGACAATTTCACAATTAATCCATCACGTCAAAAATGGGGTAGACATGGTGCGAAATAATGTTCTACATGTACATGTCAAATAATTCAGCAAACGTTTTGTTCTGATTTCAGAGATAATGTTGATTTCATTTGGAAACTATGATATGCCACAAAGTGCAATTTTAATTGTCCACAATAGGCTCTCAAATCTTCTGGAGTGCATGGGGTAAAATATTTTGGCAAATATGTACAAAGATTAAGTAAATATGACAAACGTGGATAGTCCATTAAATATAAATTTTGGCGAGCGTAGTGATGCAAAGTGTTCAAATTTGAACTTCACGCAACATCTTTGCCTGACGTTACGACAATACTCTGTATCAATGAGTAAAGTTTGAACTTTCTTTTTTATTGCCTGTATTTTTCAAGCTGTGTTTGCCCAATTTTCAAACTAGACGATGTTACCATGATTAAGCACCACAGTAATCTTGTAACTGTCCTAGGACACCCAGGGTTAGCAAGTTGGGGACGAAGGGGGAGTGGGGGTGGCAGAGAGAGTTAAAGAGGCGGGGGAAAAATTGGCAAAGCACAAGTGGAAAGAGAGCAAGGAGCCCCTAGCGAAATAGTCTTACCATACCAGTTCCCAACAACCCTGTGAATGCTTGCTCCTGATTGGACAGAAAAATTACTTTGTGTTATTCTGCCCAATCAGTGAGCAGCAGGTTCACAGTCAATTTGGTGTGATCTAATACAAAGCCTCTGTAAAGGCTAGTTTGTTTGCCATATTTGGTCTGGTCTTGATTCAAAATTACACATTTCACTTTCAAGTGAAACAACTTTCTATGGTACATGTATCATTTCAGTTTCCTGTCTGGTATGTATCAAATTCAGAGGTGACAATTAACAAGGAGGGTGCTGAAAGTCTTCAAAAGACCAGCTAAAAAGAAAGTTCTTTATACTAGTATCACATAAAACATTTTATAGACTAGCCTTATCACAATTCCTCTGTCTAAATTATGGTGTGTAGTTGATAAAAATTCAACTTATAATTAGTGACTTAGCAAAAATTTTGTGCATTAATTTGTGATTCCTCAATGTGAATTGTAAAAGGCTGAAGCCATGATTTGGGGACACATTGTGCAACAAAAAATTAGCCAACTATGCATTTGATAATGTTACAAAGTAAGGGGTTGATCTATTAAGTTTAAAACATTCACAATAAAGTTGAACCATTTAGGTTGACTGTTCATTGATTTATTTTATTGACAGTTCAATGTTAACATGTTTAAAAAGAAGTCAGATGCTGACTTGGACTTCTCAACACTTTCAACACCATAATGATTATAGCCATGCATGCACAATTAACAAAATGTCAATTTTCTCTTCAAGTTAGGGAAAACAACCATGAAGAATTTGAGATACAATTTCTTTGGTAATATTGGCAAACAAGTTGAAGACAGACATGCAAATAGCAGATGAACCGAGCTGATGATCGAAAAGAATGATGCTGATGATGCAAGAATCCAGTAGCCCACGCATCTGCCTTCTTGCCTTAAAAGAACATTGTTAACCTACACTTGGAATAAATATATTAGTAAGATCTTAAACTTAAAGAAAAGTGATTAGCTCACGGCAAAAATAATATTAACTCAAACAGTTCTTGTTCAACGATTAGTGAAAACTTTAATGTTAAAGCTTTTATAAGCAGATTTAATCTTACTATTAATAATTAAATTAGGACTAAACAAAATACCTTGAGAATCAGAAGAGATGCGTTGTGAGTATTTATTAGGAGAAGATAAATTCGAGTTCACACTCAATTTCTCAAGTTCATCAGCTAATGACCCTGGCGATGACCCAGTTAGTGAACTTGAAGTGTCTGATTGAGATGTAAGAAGAGCACGTGTTGGTGAAGGAGACGACAACTTCCGTTCGTCCCTGTTAACTTTCCTTCTTGTTTCATTGCCTGTTGAGCTGGTAGCTGGTAATGATTTCCTCCGTTTCTTTGAATTCCGTTTAATAATTAGTTTCAAGCCGCTTTTAGAGGAATGTTTGTTCTTAGTAGAAGTACAACTAAATGGTGAACATGTTATTTTCATATCGGCAGGGTCGTCCAAGGCAGATGAATTGTAGCGTGGGCTACTGGATGGTGATGCTGACAAGTGACGTGATGGTGGTACAGTATCACTTGATGAAGTGAGGTCTATTCCTTCGCTAGAAGTTGCTACAATAGAATACATGCTGGATATCACCCACACATCATTCCTGTGTCAGTTATTGTGATGATAAGAAGGAACCTTTTATCCTTTCTTCAACTGAAAATATTTTAGTTAAATTTAGTTTATCCTGACTCTGGTGCCATGCTATTAACCCAATGATTAATTCATTAAGAGCATTTCATTTTTAATAGGAGCATCTATTGGAAAAACCATTAGGAAGAGTCATTCCAAGACAACGTTGAAAAGGTTACATGTTAAATCAACCATTTCTTTTACTGACTTGTACTGCTCACAACTAAGCGAACATCGAAAGCATATTCTTAACACGAAGGGTTAAACGTGCGCACCCATTTTGCTAGGTGACTTCACGTTATAGTGCGTTAAAGTGAACACATTTGTACATATGAGCTTGGTTATTATTCACTTCTTTTTTTACTGTGTGAAAGGAAGTTAACGACCTTTCTAAAGATACCATTCAGTATGAATATGATGTGTTTTTAAGGAGCAGACAAGTTCTACTTCTTTAGTACCGACTGAATATAGCGGCAGTTACATACACACCATTTTGTTTTGGCTGTTTGAATTCATCCAGCTTACAAATAAAATGATTTGCATTTCGAAAAATCAGCATATAAAGATAACTGGGCTCTCAAGTGGCGCTGTGAAAAAGTCAACAGACAACACAAGGAATTTTTTATTTCTAAGATCATTATCTTGTCTAGACATCTGGCAGCCAGGAAGTGTTTTCAAAAACCTAGATACCCAGCAGTCTGAAATTATTATAGAATTTCAACACAAAAATTAATTAAATTCTTCTTAGAATAGAAGATTTGTTTAGAAATGTCAAGCAATTTTAAGTATTATTTTGGCTTTGTAATTGAGGAAATTTTCAAGCTGGGGCCTATTATAAAATCTCAATGTTTCGACACTTGCCATACTCTGACTCAGGAGCTAACTCTCATACACTTACGTCCAAACAAATTACAGTTGAACCCCTCTGAGAGTACTCAATATTTGTTTAAATGCCAAGTGAAATAACAATCTCATTTTGTAGTAGTGGAATTCTCTTAGCTTCGGCATACTAAAAAAAATCTCGATTCACAGGCATGGTTGTTCAATAAACTTGACAACATGTTTGTTTTAATTCATACAATGTTGCTTCAAGTCATTCATTCGCGAAAATATGTTCTGCAGTTTCTAATAAAACAATATTGTAAGAAGTAGCCTGAATAGCGCTTTCAAACGATACCGTTGGATGAAACTATTTTTTGCCGATGCTAGAAAAGACCATTGACAAGACCGGCAAATGTTTACTTCTCTTGTTCCAGTTGTTATTATAAAATTCCATCATACTTACTAAGTTTACAAAAAAAAAAAAAAAAAAATTTAAATATAAACAAATTTGATGTTTTATTAATGTTTTTATTTATTAAAAAAAAATAAAAAAAAATAATTATTGTACTTTGATGTTTTTTTTTTTTTAATTTTTTTTTTTTTTTTTTTTGTAAACTTAGTAAGTATGATGGAATTTTATTATATCTGCTTTATCAAGAG
>Ga0126338_10002650_pt1 | contig 12355 bp, 8 predicted proteins | sample OrbCmetagenome_2_FD_92529 | JGI IMG/M metagenome (GOLD analysis project Ga0126338, IMG submission 92529) | Coral microbial communities from Petempiche,Puerto Morelos, Mexico - Orbicella C C metagenome | ecosystem: Host-associated > Invertebrates > Cnidaria > Coral | place: Petempiche,Puerto... | reverse complement strand
GACTGTAATGTCCACAAGATCGTTGGCCAGTTTCTGTCCTCTGTACATCTCCTGCATGTTGTACTCTAGAGAGGCGAGCAGCGTGAAGTATTCGTTGATCATCAATCGTTCTCTGCAAGGGCAGGGCCAGTCAGACGCATTTAGTGGACTCATAGTAATAGAGTGGAATGGTTTTGAAACCCAGCAAACAAAGATGCCAAGGGACCACAACCGTGCAATCTTTTGTTTTGCACTCATACACCATGCATGAATTACGTAACCAAAACGTTTCTGTTGGTTAATTCCTCAGAAGTAAACAACTATTGAGGTTTTGTCACTGTTTTGTGCACGATCAAAGCCAAAAAAGATAAAAAAAACATACAACAAAGAACTTTGTTGGGTTTCAGAAACATTCCCCTCTAATAACTATGGTGCACTGTACTATGATCTGAAGCACTTCATATTCAAATAAACACCAAAACTCTTTCATTATTGTACCTGGCAGTGAATTTGTTTTCAGGGTAGTAGTCTTCTACTCTTTTGACAATCCTGATTTCTGTATCTTCTTCGTCTGCATCCACTATAGAAAGGAGAATGAACAAACACAAGCAAACAAATGAAACTTGAGTGTACATGTAAAATAGTCTTGATAGTTGTCTACAATGACTTTTCCTTTACTTGAACTTTTGATGTTCGCTTGTACGCGAGGGGATGAAGTTGGGCAAGAATGGACAAGAGATGTTTGGTTAATAGCAGATTTGCACGATAGCGTCATTTGACTACAACTCGTTTTTTCTTTATTTTTGAAATTTTGAAGCCCCAGTGGGGTTTTAATAACGATGAACATAAGAAACAGAAAAAGTGAAGTATTACTAGTATTCTGGTAGTTGTAGTCAATTCACACCATCATGCACATCGTATATTGGGTTAAAAAATAATTATATATATACATTTTTTTAAAAATGTACAAAGCAAAAAACTCTATCAAAGCAGAGCAATGACAGTAGTGGCACATAACTCTCCAATGAGCCCTTTTTTTAAATCTTTATTGCTTCTACAATTATTTAATGTATCAAACATGAGAGACCGTGTTTCGTTGGGATATCCAAACATTGAGAGGAGAGTTGAAAATACGACGCGCAGCGGAGTATTTTTGACAAAATTCGAGGTGTTTAGATAACAGATGCACTTTAGGAATGACTGCTGAAGGGAGCCTGTTACCTCAAGCATTTCTGCTTTTTTTTTTATATAGACTCCTCATCACTTTGATTTTGAAGCCCGTTTGCAAGAATATTTATAACATATTGAATATAAAAGTGATGGAAGGAATTAAGGTTAAGTTGAATATGTCAAGTGTGTAAGAAAGTAGTCTACAAAATGCACTTGAATAAGTTCGTTTTCTGATCTACAGCGATCTGCCGGAGGAATGGAATCAGAAATCTGACAAAAAGGGGAGTTCTGACCGTGTGCATGATGGTCCCAGTGGAATAGCTTTCCTAAAATAGCAGTGTTCGCTAGAAATAAGCAAACAAGAAAATTTACCGTCAAATCCGTCAGAATCTTCTGGAAGTGAGTACACACTTCTAGGATTGTCCAACTGCACCTGATCAAATGTAACACAAAAGAAAATGTGTTGCGTAAGAAAGACCCTTGTGTTGCTCCGACATGTCCCCTCGTGTGAACTGACTGACCGCATGGTGCATGGTTTTGGTAATGCCCAGCATCCTTTGAGACACTGCATTTTTGAAGTAAAATGGCGGCCATCGAAGTAGAATCGGTTGAGGATGATTCTCCAGCGAAAAATCCTGAAGACAGCGGTCATATTTCTTGGGATAGTAGCTGACACGTATGCTGATTGCTCATTTCAAGCAACTAAAAGACAATGCTAACAGACAGAAAACTAAAAGGGCAATGACACCTTTGTTAGCACGATTTGAGAAGGCACAACCACCAAGAAACCTAGCGGCGATCAAATCGAGGTGGCACAGCTTAAGGAGTTCGGTAATGAGATACACGAAAAAGCAAAAAGAATCATACCAGTCAAAAGCAGCAGCACGAGCACCGCTACTGATGGCTGCCATCTTGTTTTTCCGTGTGCACGAGCACAAAGAATTCTGGTCGTTTTCTCCGATTGGCTCAACTTTTGATTCTGTATCAGGGACATGTTGCATAACCGTACACACAAGTTTCATGGCATCTTTGCAACGTTTTGTCCCCGCGACGTGTCCCATGAAGTTCAACAAGCTGAACTTTGTGCGACATGTAGCATGGACAAATATCCCCCAAAATGGTAAAAAAAAGTATCAGTCTACACGAGTTGACATGCATGTCGCCGCAACATATCCCGGGGACATGTGCCCGCAACACTTTCATGTGTGTGCAAATGCTGTGATGTTGTCCCTGCTACATATCCCCGCTAAACGTCCCTACTACATGTCGCCTCAGTGTGCACTACACAATTTTCTTTTTTTTGTCGCTGGAACATGTCCCTACAATATGACCCCTCGTGTATGGCCACCTTGAAAGTTTTCTAGTCAGTGTCCAGGGGCGCTTTTCATTCGACCAAAAACTTCCAGTGTGAATTTCCGGAAATTTCCATGGGCGAATGGCACAGACTTTTCCAGCGTGGAAAATGACAAGCCGCACAGTTTTGTTCGCTTGGAATTTTTCAATGACTTCGAGGTTTAAATCGCAAATATAGAAGCAAACAAAACACCGATATGTCGACATCGTTACTTCTTATATACCAACAACAGCAGGGACCTTATACAAACCACAACAGCAGCGAAAACGTCGTAAAACAAAGGGTTTAACGAGTTGTGCAATGGTTCTGCATGCGTTGTAAATCTTTGTACATTTCCTAGCCAACCTATGCAGAACAAACAAGTACACCACGGGGGCAGTATTTTTGTAAAACGCGTTCTTCACGAATTTAGCTGTAGCTAGTATTTATCGACATATAAGTGGACAGATTCTAAAGTATTTCTATTTTCTTATACGCGACGTCGTCATCCTTGCGTGAAATGTCCAACTCGCTCTGATCGCGGCCAAAAGAACTAGCGCTGAATAGAAAATTGCGAATTTGCATAATTTCCGACAAAGAAGACAACCTCCTGTGGTATGCCCAAATTTTCGAACATATTTTCCTGGAAATTTCCGTTCCATTTGATTTTCATCCCGGAAAATCCGGAATTTTCGGTTGAATGGTTCGCTTTTTAGAAATTCAACAATATCCGGGGCACTTACCATTCGACCAAAAATTCCGGTACGAATTTCCGGAAATTTTCAAGGGCGAATGGAACAGGCTTCTTCGGTGGCTGCACCAGAGTGGAAAGCGCCCTCATACTTTCGTTCGCTTCAAATTTTTCAAAGACTTCGAGGTTTAAATAGCAAATATAGAAGCATACAGAGCACTGATACGTCGACACAGTGACTTTTCATAGCCCGTGACGGCAGGGACCTTATACAAACCACAACGCAGCGAAAACGTCGCAAAACAAAGGGTTTAACGAGTCGTACAAGGGCTCTGCACGAGTTATAAGTTTTTGTACATTTCTTAGCTAACCGATCCAAAACAAACAAGTACATACGGGGGCTTTATTTTTGTTGGAATTAAACGCTCTCTTGACGAATTTAAGTTAGTATTTATCGACCGACAAGTGGCAAGTAAAATAGTGATCCATTTTTGAATACACGTCACCGTCATCTTTGTCTGGGATGATCGTGGTGATCGCGGCCAAAAGAACTAGCGCTAAACAGAAAATTGCGAATTTACATAGTTTCCGAAAAAGAGGACAAGCTCTTGAGATAAACCCAAATTTTCGAAAACTTTTTCCTGGAAATTTCCGTTCCTTTTGATTTTCACCCCGGAATTTCCTGAATTTTCGGTTGAATGGTTCGCTTTTCGGAAATTCAACAATTTCCGGATTTTCTGGAACTTTTCCCTGGAAATTCCCGTACCATTTGTCCCTGTTTCGAAAATTTCGGAATTTTTGGTCGAATGGAAAGTCCCCCAGTTATTGTTATATTGAAGAGAATACAGAATTCTTAAGAGACGAGATGTGCACTTGTTATAATAGATTGGAGAAAATGAATACAAGTTTTTAGAATGTTGTCCAGGTAGTAAATAAAATTTCAGTTGTTTAGAGACGTTGAAGGCATTGAGATCTTTAAAGGAGAGTGGGGTATTGTCCCAGAGAATAGTCGCTGTGTAAATGGACAATGCCAAGATCTAACACGAGTGAGCAGATTAATTCAAATTGAGGGAATCGCAAGTAAAGAGGTGTTTTTGAAGGCTTCAGGCGATTATTATCCTATCTAACCTCTTCAAAGACGCTCTTAAATTGCAGTCCGCTGTTTTTCTTGTGAGGCTTAACTTCAACTGCTGTAATCGTTCGCTGAAAGTTGTCCACCAGAACAGCCACGAATAAACTGACCAAAAAAAAAAAACAAAAAAACTAGGACATGGACATGTATAATCTGCAGACAGGCACTTTCCTTTTAGCAACGTTCATGTTAAATGAATAATATAACAATATGTTTAAGTCTCTTATATGATGACCACATTCCAATCTACACAACAGCTCCAATAGTTACACAGGATAGAAAGATACATGCACTTTTCAAGAAAGGAAAGAGAGCGGATAAAGAATGAGGGAGTTAAGACTAAATCCGATAGGAAATCGAGCAATTTCAGTTACGTTTTTAGTGGACAAAATCCTGGTACCAGAATAATTTTTCAGGTATTTTAGAATCCTTTTTACATTTTCTTAAAGCTAAAGATATAAATAATTGCCTGAAATAACACCGAAAACAATTTCGTATGGGAACTGGAGAATATAAATTTCAAAGTTCAGAGAAATTGTGCAAACTCAGGTAAAATTGCATCATCAGTGTCATTTCACCAGTACTTTCAAGCGTTTCATACGAAGTTCAAAATTTGTTTTCGCCATTTGGTGTTGTTACAAATGATTTTTTTGAGAAGATATTTAAAACAGTCGCACAGAAGTTTGCAATACGATGTGAATAATCTCGGAACAAAGTTTTTGTCCGAACTTCTGGTGAATTCCTTCTTAATCCCCCATTTAGGCTTCAGTTCCAACGTAATCCCTCTTAAGTTATTTTTAGATCAGGAATCCCAGGAATCAGCCATTTCTGTGATGCGAATTTTTGCTCACGTGGTAGGGTTTTGCATATTATGCTGGGAGTATTTTGAGCATCATAGTGAGACAAAGAAATCAAGCATTATGCGGGAATAATGATGACAAAAACTGGCTGACGGTTGAGGGACTTGGCGCGCCAAGCGAAATCTGGGCACTTATAGTCCCTTGACTACGCAATAGATACAGCGCGTGCCAAAAGGTTGTGCTGAGTCAACATTCTTCTGTAGCACTAGAGTGAGGTTTTTTCCTAACTAGAAAACTCATTTCACAATAACCAACCTAGAGCAATAGAAGATCACATTGCGGCGTCGCTCAAAGTCAGCTTCCGCCATTTTCGATGCCATTGAAATTATTGACATTGCATAGTGAAGCGAAATCTTATTGCTTTACTGTAACTTGTGCTCCTGAAAGTATGTTTAATTATCTTTCGTAGTTTCACAGTGATTTCCTTCGTTTTGACAGGCTCCGAATAAAATATAATAGCCAAGCTCTCGCATGTGGCCAAGGACAAAGGTGTGGCTGACATTGGGTATTTTATGTATGCGTAATGGAGCATAATAGTGATACCTTAAGTGAGGTTTTTTGAGCATCAAGCTTTAGCATAATCACTGAGTGAAACATTTGTCCATAATGTGTAAAACCCTATGACGTGGACAATCTAAGCGGCTTGACACCAGCGCTTTTTTACCCTCCATGAAACGATCTTCGCAATGCGCGTAGTAACGTTATCTGCGGGAAACTGAATAAAATATCTTGAAATAATTTCAAAGTGGCTCTATGGGAGATTAATATATAATTAACTCTTCCGTTCATCCTCTCTTGTTAATAATGATTACGAATGATGCCGCCATCAATTTTCCAACTATCCCGCATCCCACCCGCCAAAATGAGCAAATCCCGCTCCCGTGGAAGAATTTTCATCACGCATCCCTCTTTTAAAATTTCGTCATCCCGAATCCCACCAAATCTATGTTGGACCCTCATATAGGACTTTGCGGAAGAATTTTAGATCGTGCGTTTCGATTAGTTTCCGAGTTTATTTGTAACAGTATTTGGTTTTCACGTTTAAGTTAGGGCTATCATGATGGCTTCCTTAACCAAGGCAAAATTAGTTTCTAGTAATCAAGATATCTTTTAACTTCTTACTTCATGAAGATAAAGTTTTCCAGCACAATATAGACGATGAGATACAAGATAATGTAGCTGTAGCCTGGAAATTGTAAAGTAAAAGAAAACAAGAATCCGTTACAGTGTAGACTTAAGCCTCGCAACTAACATGGTTATCGTAATGAAAGTATATATATATACAAATAATATCTGCACTCAGAGCGCAATTAAAACTCTTATAAAATTGGGATATAGTTTTTTGGTTGTAGTTATCATGGTTGTAGGTGAACTTTTATAGGGCTAACTTTGCAGGTGACAGCTTTCCAAAAAATGTTATGGCAGTTAACTCCAAGTAGCCATCAAATGAATTTGATAGATGATTTTAATTTTCGATTAATAAACTTTGTTATGCCTCCCAATTCAAATACGTTTTCCGATTGGAGGAGAACGTGTCACGTGCCGTTGGTCAAAACTCACTTACCCTAGGGAAACAACAACTTGGACTTTCGACTCGCACGTGATCAGGTCGTGCTCCTTGAAACTGCGGCAAATTTGTTTGCCAGTTGGCGCCAAGCAAACTATTTTTCGCAGTTTTATTTTCTACTTTTGAAATGGGAGGTATAACAAATTAAAACACTTAATAACTGGTTGCGCGGGTAACATTGAGGATCTCGGGGAAACAAAATTCACTGTTTCCCTTAATTAAGATCAGATATCCAAACACCTTCACGGTCGTGATTTCCTTTGCCTAAACTTGATGAAATATTACAACTAAAACAACAACAACAATCATTATTAATGAGTTTGAGAAGTTCGTTTCCAGAACGCTTTGAAAAGTTTGAAACGTTTAAATTGGCATTGGCTTCGAAATTCAGTCTGCACGATAAAGTATAGCAGGGTTCCAACCTGGACTTTTAGCCACAACATCACTGTACATGTAGAACCAGTCATCCAATGTGATAAGCTGGAAGAGAGTGAAGAATGCCTTTCCCAAGGTACCAAACCTGGTAGGAGCTACTTCATAAAACAACCCGCGACCTATCACAGCAAACATATCTGCAGAACGTACAGTTAAGGAATGTCTAACTTCGTTGCAATGTAGTACAGAATTAGCATGCTGTCGCAAAACGAAACGGTTCAGTAAAGCACTCTTGCTTTTTAATTTATAACATCAAAAGATACAAAGAAACAGTCCCTGTAACATGACAATTGTGCTCAGCGCTCTGAAGGATTTTAGGATCGTTGTCATGATGACTTGAAGGTTCTTTAGAAACCTAAGAAAAATTAAAAACAATCAGTGCTTCAATTGCCTACACTTCAATTGCTTACGCGTCCTTTTACAACCAACATAAACTATACCTTTTAAACAATCAATCCTATTCTTCTGTATAGCCTGCTTATATTCTGCATATAGCTTATCTACGTTCTGCCATCCTTTTTTTTCCTTTAGTACTTTTTTTGACATTAATTTAATTGATATTTCGTGTCAATTGTTTGTACGTGTCAGTGACCAACACGAAAGCCTATGCTACATTGATCACTGAGCACATTTCATTTTGGCTATTTACTGTAATATTTCTTTTCTCTTTTTAATTAATGTAATTTCTGTGAATACTGTTTAAGTTATAATTTTTGTAAATAGTGCAAAACAATAAAAATCTGAATATGAATTGAATTTTTGCAATCCTGTTCCGAAGTAATGTACTATGCGTTTTCTTTGATTTTTCGATTGAGCGGGTGCAATGGAATTTCAACTGATTCACGTGAGTAAGGCGTAAGGGGAGTCAACAGGACTGATAAAAAGCGGCGACGGTACAGACCAGAAATGTTTCTAACAAGACTATAGATGAAACCATATAGAACCATAGTAATGTGATGCCCAAGGAAACTCATGGTTTAGCTAAGGCTTATTCATATAGATTTAGATTTGGTTTTAGACAAGCTCGTGTATGTAATCTTCCAAAGCGTTCCCTCTCTACTACCGAGCTTGAAGTACTAACCACTGGGAAGCAGTGATTTAGCTCCGGGACAAAGGCACCCATCCCTCCCTCACCTGATTAGAGCACTACCCACCCCTCCCTTACCTTATAGTCCTCAATACCCGCAATGCTCTTAGCGCCCTGATAGCTCTGAACATGCGCAGTAACCTGAAGATGGCAGCCACATCAAAGGAGCCAACATTCTGCACGATCAGCGGTAGCAAAAAGTCCACCATGGTGAAAAGAACGATGAACAAGTCTGGGAATGAGCGATAATAAGGAGCTTTAGCAAACCGCAACGGCAACGAGAACGTCACCAGACAAAAGGTTAAATGAGTAGGTCAATGGCTGTGCAAGTGCCTTTTGAATCCTAGTAAATTTCTTAGCTGCCTTCTGCAAAACAACGACATAAAATGACCAAGAACTGAACGTGAACCGCAATGGCTAATTTTTCGCATCTTACTTTGGAATTTAATGCTGTGATTGCATATTTAACCTGAGAAAGTTTTTAGACTGATAGGCACCCTGAACAGGTTTACACAGTTATAAGGTAAAATATATATCCATTTTTACAAGGCGTCGCAATTGCTAAAGTTTCCTAATGATTTAATACGGGACAAGGACACAAAAATAATTTTCAATTGCACAGAAGCTAAGCAAAAAATAAATTTTGCTCCATAACAAGATAATTCTGATATAATATATGCCCCGGGTACCCTTCATTGAATCGAATTAACAGATCGTTGATTCAGCATTGCTTTGTCTTGCAATCATTTTTCTTTTAACTAAAATATAAAGAAGCATATAAGCTTCATAAATGTTTTGTGTATCACATATCGAAACATTTTGGTATATAATATGTCAAAGGCTTTTTTCTGGTGGTAAAAAACAATTTGCACGTACCTACAGGTGTATGAAGAGGGCATAGGCCCTCTGAAGGGTGAGGGCAAAGGCCCTCTGAGGGAAGAGGGCATAGGCATTGGCAAGTTCATAGGCCCATGCTCAGCCGTACAGCATAAAACCCTTGGCCAATACTCTGAAACCCAGTCCTTTAGCCCAGAGTTACTCGTTGTAAGACACCTAACCTCCTTCCGCTGCACACATAAGCAAACGAAATGTTTTTTTTTAAAGAGAAGACTATGACAGGACCTCCAATAACCGGAGTAGTTTAATAGAACAACTTCCTCACCCATGATGTTCCATCCCGTCTTGAAGAAGAACGAGCGAAGAGCATAAAGTTTCAGAACTATTTCCACGAAGTAGATGGCAAGAAAGACGCTGTCAAGAGCTGATAGGTACCATCCTGCAGTGCAGAAACTAACGTGATTTTTCACGAACCTGCCGAAACGAACAAGCCTTCCTCCCCAGTGTCCCGGCCCGGCCCCATCTCCGTTTCCCTCCTAGATATGAAAATACGTGAAAATACATAACCTGGCGCACGTCCTGGTTTTCTTTTCGGGTCTGATCCGCGAGAATAAAACCTCTTAGAACGAGTAATTCATACTGAAATAAAAGTTCAAGGCTTCTGTCCAGTGTAACCGTAAAATTATCTCAGCACATGCCGCTCAAGAGACCGTATTTTGTCACGCGAAAAATAAGCTTAAAGCATGAAGATTGAATCCAATCTAGTAAATTTTTTTTTAGCAAGATTTAACTTCCTAGCGACTTTTAACACTATACTATACTCTCTTAAGAAACTCCAGCAACCTAATAAAAGAGTTTTGCCAATTGAGAGGAACTATAGAAAACTCCTTACAACAATCTCTTAAAGCAATATGGCGGACAGTGGTGGTGAAGTTGAAAAATTCCCTTTTACAGCTCCTTAGTCTTACACGTAACTACAGCTTTTCCTCATGCAAGTACGGCAAAAAAAGACAAAAAAAAAAAACATATTGAAATAAACGAGGGCGCAATTACCTGCTTTGACGGAAAATCCTTCATCAGTTTGAATCACCAAAATCACCGTGTTCAGAAGAATCACAAACAAAATGCTCACACTGAAAATTTTGGACTCTGTCAGCTCATAGATGAACATTCGAAACTCGCCAGCGTTCTCTAGGGTCTTTGGAATATGCTGATGATGAGTTTTTTTCATTATCGGTCTTTTTTTCTGTAGAACTTACAGCGAGTAAAAAGCAGCATCAGAGTCGGGCTGAGTTACGTGAGCGGCCATTTTGAAAATGATAGGCTCGAAAGGAATTAGGGGAATGTGTAATTTTGACCGAAAAGAGCTTTCCTTTAAAAATTAAATGTAGTACTATATTTTCTGTAATGTGCGAAAACAATATTAAAAAACGATTAATAATAATAATGAGTTTTATTTTTCCAATAGCTGGCATCCGGCTCATTTTATTTGACAAAAACAATTACCAGTATGTTATATGTACATCTCAGATGAAAGGAGTGGCCGGGTAGCTCAGCCCTCCAACTCCACTAGTTACCTAAATTTTTCCCAAATTAATTCCTTAAAATGAGTGTGGACTGGGCTTTTGCCTTATACTTCGTTCTGGTCTGCGATTTGCAGAAGTGACTGAAAATCATTTTACTAAGTGATGTAATGATACCTGACTGGATACTGAGTTCCTATAATACTATGGTCATCAATGGGTCATGGAAATTTTACTGTATTAAGGGTGGCTGTATTAACAGGGTAGGGTAAAATTTCATGACTGGCCTATTTTAAGTGTCATCTTGGCAGACTTCTCCTGGAGTTCTATAAACAACTGTTCTTTAATAAGCATTCGAAATGCAGATATAAAAACAACTTCAATCAGTACATACCAGTGGCAGATCCAGACCTTGAGCTAAGGGGGAGTTGGGAAGGTTGTTTTGCTTGCCTTGCTGGCTTTTCTTCCCTCTGTGACTTCTTCTTTGTTTTACCCAAAATAAGGAGGGGGGGGGGGGGGGGGCCGGGGCTGTCGGGGTGGGGAAAAAAAGGGGGGGGCCCATAAACGGGGGGCACGCTTTACAAAGGGAAACTGAAAGGGGGGGGCCCCTGATAAAAGAGTATCTACAGAGAAACCACACAATAAATTATATTCCAATTTTCCAAGTGATTGATTTAGTCAGTGCATTTCATATTCTTGTAGAGTCAGATTTCCAAAAAGTATTACCTCTGAAGCAATGAAAAGCAATCCTGACATCAAAATGTGAAATGCCACAAATATGTAGATCTTGGATTTCATATTCTTCACACATATGCAGGCATATCACTCAATTTACACGATATTTGATCAAAAATGACTTAATGAAAACAAGATAGCTTAGAAATCAAATGTCAAGCTGTTTTGCAATAAAAAATAATACTGACAGAAACTAACTGACAGTTACTTGAAACAAAACCAAGAATTACCCTGTAGCATTTTGTAGTCATAAATCGAAGTTCAAACTAATGTTAGTGTAAACTTGCAAAAATACTTTAATTACTTTAACCAGATAGGTAAGAAGCAAAAGGTGTTTTTGTCTGTTATCAGATGCAACTCTTCCACTTAAATACAGAGTGAAAACTCTAACACAAGCTACTTATGTGGTACCATGTGCTGATGAAGTTTTCTCAAAACAATTACCAGAATGTAGGTACAACATTACAACTTAGGGATACCTTTGAGACGATTCGATAAAGGTAAAGACTGCAGGGAACAAGGCCCCTTTTCTTAGTCTGGTGAAGTCGATCCAAGCAATTCACAGCTACACTAGCACGACTGAAACAAAATGAATAGCTTCAAATATATGTCACTTCATCAACAAGGAAAACAACTATGAAGGTGGCTATAGTAAAGGCTGGGGTTGTCATTGATTAGAAACTAGTAGTTTCCTACACCAATTTGGCCCCTACAGTGACCTTGAATAGTCACATTATAAACAAGCATATTTTTTGTACTGACAGAACAGAAGCAGATAATACAAATTAGAACAAGATGCCAATGTATAATTATGGTATCTATGAGGAGTATCGCTCAAAGGCTGGTATCAACAGTGTACTAATTTTTTACTGAACAGCAAAATACACTATGTAAATCAGTACATGTTCAAGGTGTCTTTCTCAAGATCAATAAACAAGGAGAACTTCAGGTTTGAACAAGGAAGTAAATTGCATTTGATTCACAGTTATCACTGGCAACTGCACCT
>Ga0126338_10002649_pt1 | contig 12359 bp, 12 predicted proteins | sample OrbCmetagenome_2_FD_92529 | JGI IMG/M metagenome (GOLD analysis project Ga0126338, IMG submission 92529) | Coral microbial communities from Petempiche,Puerto Morelos, Mexico - Orbicella C C metagenome | ecosystem: Host-associated > Invertebrates > Cnidaria > Coral | place: Petempiche,Puerto... | reverse complement strand
TATTTAAAAAGGCCATGAACTCGACCTAACATATTCATATGCTTGCTGGATCATGCATATGAGGCACCATTAGCAAATATCAAAATGGAATGCCAAAGGTGGCCAGAAAAGCCATTGATATTGGGGAGGTCTGGAACCCAGTATGTTGCCATGGTAACAAAACTGTTAAGCTCATATTGTGGAGCACATTTAGTAGATCTTCCTGAAAAGAATCAAACATTTCTGATACAAATTGGCTGAGATATCTTTCTTCATTATATTTGATGAAAATTTGGTTGAGTCATCACTTAGCTAATTTGCATATTTTAAAAACTTGAATATCACTGGAACGAAAAGAGATATTTGAAAATAGTAAACCGCATTTTTCTTCTCATACAGACTACTTGTTTATGTTTTAAAATGGCTTAGATAGGAAAGATGGGATTTTCGTCATAGCACCACTTTAAAGAAATTTTCACCAATACCAGCAGTACGTTGTTGTGATTCCGGACAATGTTTTAATTTACAACATAGTAACTATCCAGAGAAACTACGAATATTGGCTCCGCAACTCAAAGTAACGTAATTCACTTGGATTTCAATCGGTTATTTCGCAGAGTAGACATTTAAACTGGCGACTTCCACACATAAAAACGTGCAAATGTTTACCAGGGGTGGGTGGGCAGCTTGGAACGTCCGGTAACAGAGTTTCATTGACGCCTAAATTGAGACCATTGCCGCCAACACAAAAGCATTTATTCCTGTAACACTGGACTTCTTTGTAACGACCATCTGGATGACACTTGGGAACATAACGTCCTACATAGGAGAAGCGTGATGATTCTTGGTACTGTCGTTGACATCTTGTCAGTCTCCAACCTTACGGGTATAGAAAAGTGAAGACTACTATCAGAGAGAATCAAAAATCACAAGGCTTGGTCCCAAGCAAGAACAAAGTAGAGTGTTCTATTATTGAAGAAAAAAAAATTATCTTACCCTGGAATTCACAGTTTGGTTTAATAAAGCGTGCTTTTGATGTGCCTGGAATTGCTATTCCACGGCTGTCCACACAAAGACATACTGAACCCACACATTGTGTCGGATCGTAGCTACCATCTGCTTTGCAACGAGGAACAAATCTACCAGGGAGGAGACGGAGCAATGCTGTTTTAAAGTGACGCCGACATTCTGTTCGTCTCTTCACTATTTGCAAGAGAAACGATAAAGAAGAGCAGGTCTATGTAAGTAACCTCTCGCGTTTCATCAATTATATATTGGGCATACCGAATTTCCTCAAATTGTAAGTCATTTCTGCCGTTACCTTGTGGGTCACAATCCGGCCAACCTCTTCTTTTAGTGCCTTGGATCTCTCTTCCATCCTCGTCAACACACCAACAATCCCAGCCGGTGGTACATTGCACGGGGTAATAGGAACCATCTTCCTGACACTGTGGTACCCACCGACCTACCACATGGCGTTCGGTTGCTGATTTTCTTTCCTTCTGACAAGGGGACAGAGGAAGGGCTAAAAACAGTTCAGAACATGACAAAAACGTTAAGACATGCATCAGATGCGTGACAATGTTAAGTAAGGTACCTTTCGTGTGGATAACTCACGAAATCCATCCAAAAAAATGGATTTGTATAGGAAATCCGAATACACTTTTTCCAGCACAGATAAATGTTCAGAAAACCATTATTTTAAAATACAGAGAAGAAATCAACTTTCTAGTCTACCTGGCGTAGCATCGCAAGATGGGAATGATGGGAGCAGCTTAGCTGAAGCCTTGACTCGTGTTCCTTGTTGGTCTACGCAGAAACACACAGATGCTTCGCACTGTACAGGGAAGTACTTTCCATCAGGTGTACAATGTGGTACGTAGGTGTTACTGTAAGGTAAGTTATACGCTTTCTCGTACTGTCTCTGGCAAAGAGTCTGTGGTTTACCTGTAAACAATTCAACGTTTGATTAGTTCTAAGTAGGAATAATACGTTTACCCCAAGATGTTGAGGCTTAATCAATTTTTGAGGAAAAAGTAAGCTCGAGACTGTTCTAAGTTTCGGCTAATATACATCAAGCTAAGGTATAGGGGTACAATAAATATGCGCGAAGATTATGAGGACTTTGATAATTACATTAGAATGGAGGATAACACGTGGGCACTAAACTCTCACACAACTGTAAAGTTGATGGTGGTGGAATTAAAAAAAAAATTCAGTTTTCAGAAGTAATAAAAAAAGTCAACGAAGTTTATCTATCATAAATAACATAGACACAGTAATTTCAGCCGTTGTGCATGGTACTTTCGAAATGGGTTTTCGAGCCACGTGCATGCCTGCCCCATGCAAGAGATGGGTCAGAAGTCACTTAACTTTTACATTTAACTTAAATTTTTACAATTATATGGCCCTTTTCACGGTTAACGTTCCTCATTTCCATTACAATATAATCTAGAGTGTACGTGAGGCATTTTAGGGCCAATTTGTTCTTTCAATCCGAAATTTCCTTGCATCTAAGGGAATTACAATGTAATGCGAATGAGAGAAAACTAACCGTGAAAGAGCTATTGATGTGACATGTCAAAAACAGTCTTAAACCCAAGGTGTATATGTCACACAAAAAAATAAATAAATAAAAAATAAATAAACAAATAAAAAAAAATAACCTCCAGTGGCACACGATGGCCATCCTCTTGTTACACCCACACTAATGATTGATCCTGATCGACTAGTACACCAGCAGTAACCACCTGCACACTGCACTTCATCGTACGTTCCATCTGGAAGACACCTGGGTGCATAACCACCTTTTGCATACGAGCGACGGGCGACAGCTTCCTTATATTTTTTCTGACACTCGGTGGGCGAATCAACTACAAATCATAAGTAAAACCAACATGGTAAGAATTCGGCCTATTCGCTGCAGTATGATAAAGACGCCATTGCGGGTTGATTTGTAAACAGGTAAGGTCCAGAGTTTGTTACCACCTTCGTGTTTGTTTACTGTCTAAAAACTGGTGATCTCTAAACAACAACTGTTCCGGAGATCTACCACTTCTAAAATGAATTACGTTTCGTATTCTATAGTAAATGTGCGTTTGACTCTTAAAACCAAATATTTTCCTTGTGTTATGAAACAACAAGCATACCGAATTTAAGACAGTTTGGAGGACTGTACGCCGATTTTCGACTCCCTGGAATTTCTTTTCCATTTCGATCGACACAGAAGCAAACGGTAGTACGACACTGGAGATTTTCATAGCTGCCATCTGGTCTGCAGCGTGGAACATATCGACCCACCACATAGTTCGTTAATGCTGCTTGATACTCTTGTCTACATTTGGTGTCCGTAGGGGCTGTAAGCAAGAAACGTTACATATAAGTACCTCTCAAGTTTCGCGCTTAACTTTAGCTATGGCTTAAAGATGTATCTTCCATCCAACCGCAGTATCCACCATGACAGTATATAATGAAACAACAAGTCTACTCTAAATTAACTTTATTTCGATAGCCAAAGAGGGGCCTAAATCGCGTCTCACTTATCATGTGGGAATTATCACTAGGTGTCCATTTTGATTTTTGATGATGTTCGAGGTGTTACCCATCCCAATTTAGTTATCATTTCTACCATTTGCAGTTAACGTATCCATTAACTTTCTACCCCCTCCGGAAACAACATGGCAAAAATGGCGTCTCCAGAGAAGAATTGTCTAGTTTCAGCAAATGACCTTCTTACCTATGGGACGCCATCTAGTTAACCAGTTGTCGTACCATCGATTGAGAACCTGTGGCGTGCGTCTTGGAAGCTCATCAAATGGATAGAAGAAGACCCTTGATCTGTCGGATGTAAGATCCTCCAGTTCTTTTTCAGGAGTATAGGGCCGTACGCCAATTGCATATATAGGAATGTCGCGGTCCCTTAGTCGCTGCGATGCTCGCGACAAAGGAGTGTATGGGACTTGGTCTCTGTCTTGTGGACCATCAACCAAGAGGATTACGAGCTATAAGGTAAAAAGATATCGAGTCGCAGGACATCTAAAGTTATTTGAAAATGATCTATTTACAGTGGCATAACAGATCGCAATACCGTGAACGTTTCAAATAGAAATGCAACCATTTTGAAATGCGCTAAGAGCAAAGATGACTCATTGTTGTCGCAATAGGCGAAACTTGTTAACTTTAGCTGGATTATGAAACCAGCTCCTCTTTGGTTACGTTAGACTTCGTCACGTTTGGCAACCGAGTAATATACTGGCTGACATTTACTTTGAGCCATGTATAGATAAAGAAACTTGCTTATATTCCGGTAACAGATTACAATCTCTCAACAGTTGGAAGCTGGTATTCATACTTTTAACGGTCACACTGGTGTAAACAGGCAAATCAGGGTCTTCTTGGGGGAAATCTTATCGTTAACTGGCGAAATCTTCACTTTGCAAGCTATTTCATAACATCAACTTACCCGTGGCACATCTTTTCGCATGCCAGACTGAGGAGTGAACAAAACGTTGCTAGCCAGTTCCACAGCTTTGTCAATACGCGTGCTTCCTCTCGTATAACGCATGTCATCAATACGACGTTTGACGTTTTCCGGTGTGTACTGGGGTCCTTGCAAAGTGTTGAATCGGAATGTTACTCGAGGTTCCGAGTTAAATGCAATGGCACTGTAACGGACACCATCTGGTGATGCACCGAGTGTGTCAACCACTGTCTTGGCAAAAGTTTGGAATGCATTCCAAGTCTGCGGTGTTGTTCGAGGCGATGACCCCAGAAGAAACGCTACATCTGCTGCAGGATAGAGGCCTAAAAACATTCAAAAGATTTGTTATTGAACCGTATTTCTGTAACTCAGACATGCCGAATATTTTCACGAGAGATATAAAACGCAGCCTCAACAATGGAGCTGGTTTTGTTTTAATTTACGCTATCATGGCATACAAATTCTATGAATATATCAATTTATATTACAAGACAACGCATAAGCAAGATAATAACCAACTTCCAAAAACAAGTACGGATGTATTTTGTAGAGAGGAAGTCCTCCTATCTGAAATTTAGTTTTGCCAGCCTCTTCTTCTTCTGGAGAGCTACTGCAATCAACTTACCTCTACCGCGTATGTAATCTCTCCAGCTGTTCCAAAGTTTTGGTCCAAACTTTGGTAACCGGCTAATAGGTTCTCTGTAAATATTTTTCGGTCGTGAAGCGACGTCATTTAGCTGCTGGTCATCCACGTCTGGCCCTACCCCAAGTACATAAATTTGAACTCCACGGTCTTTCAGTCCCCGTGACGCAGTCACTAAAGGTGTGTACCCTTCCGGATAGCTCGACAGCGAACTTGCTGTTATCACAAAAAGGAGCTACAACAAACAAATTAATACTTATTAAGAATCAGTGCATTTACTAGCCAGGTAACTATATGGCTCATTTGAAAAGAACTTTAAAATTTTTCCGATTGGATAACTGAGATGATCAACACGTTAATGTGGTTCAAAGCGTACATAGTATAACCAACTGAACTTTAACTTACATTACATTTTTTTCAAGCAGTGGTAAAATTCACTCTTCAGTACTAAAAAGAACGTGATACTCGCGAAAGGTATCTCTCTTTCAAAGGCTTTTTTTGCAATTAACAGTTATTACCTATTCTGCGACAATGTTACCTAAAATGCGAGGTGGATTGAAACAAACAAAACAAAACAAAAAGTAGCAGTAATAATCAATCTAAAAGGAAATTAAATAAGTAGGAAAGTTCTTTTAAACTAACGGTGCTCTTGGCTGCAAGCAGGAAGATAGCCTGACAGCCTTTATCCTTACAGGGTAAAAACAAATGCCATTATTTATTTAATAAGTGACTGGTAATAAAATGAGGTATGCGCGATAAAGCTCGTTTGTTTAGATACAATATGGTACTTTTACTACAGCACAGAACGCACCTTGGGCACCCATCTTCTCATTCCATTTTCTTCCGTAAACAAGGACCTGGAAGCCATTAGCAGACCACGATCAAGTCTAGGTCTTCCTCGTACCAAGGGAGCTTTATCCACAGCGCGCTTTACTTCGTAGTTATTAGGTAATTCGTCATTAAAGTTAAACAACATCCTAGCATTGTTTCCGTAAGTAACCATTCCGACATTTGCAGATCTGGGTGCAACGTGATAACGGTCTACTGTCCTCTTAACTATATCTTTGAAGTCTCTCCACATCTCAGGTGAAACATTGCTCGACGCGTCCACAACAAAACCGATGTCTACAGCTACCCAGCGATCTGAATAGAAATAAAGGGATGTTCCATAAGTTGCTTTGAATAGACAATACATGAAATATTCAGCACAATGCAGGCCACATCTAAACTTTTTTCTATGGAGCCATCTTATTAGTTTATACAGAAATATACGTTGTGTTTACATCGATAACAGGAACGCAAGGGCTGTTTCCATAATACATGGGTGCATCTTAAAATACCTTTTGTCCTACACCGTTATGTGCAAGTAAAACTAAAAGTAAGCGTGAGGTAAGCATAACTTCACCCAACCTCTTAAGTATGTTCTCCAGTTTTCTACTATTGTCAGGCGCCTCTGTGGGAGGTCTTTGACAGAGCTGACAGGTCTAAAAACGTTCTGTGGTCTTGACGCAATATCTCGCAAGTTCTGTTCGGGGACCTTGTCTCCGACACCCAGAGCATAGACCTCTACCACTTTGTTTTTGAGAGGTAAAGATGCCCGGTCAAGTGGAGTGGATGGCTCTTGGTCTGGGTCTTGTCCAGAGTCTGTGATTACAAACAGAAGCTGCAAAAATATAGAAGGAGAATATTATTGTTTAGGTGTTGATAAGATTCTCTGCAACAAAAACAGGTCCAGTTTTCAGACTAGATAGTTCTATGTCGCATGACATTACATGACATGAGCTAGATGGAATCCTAGTTCCTTAAGCTTCCCAATAGTTCCAATAACAAATTAAACTAGACTGGAGGGAGGCACAGTCAGAGTAAAATAATGAACACTCTGGGCAGCGCAGAACCATCGTACAGTAAAAAGTAACGCAAACGTCAAGAAATTTAGATCTTTGTTGCCTACGAATCGTCAGAAAACGCGATGCACTTTCAGTGGGACGTACGAAAGAGCAACGATTTTTCGCCAACGAAAAGGAAAATTCCCTTGCACGAAAAATTCAGACCAAAGAAAATATAGACTACTGTGGCGTAAAACTGTGGCGTAAATTCGATCTTTTTGTGAAGTTTTATTAACGTTGTGGTCTATATAACTATATAGCCAATTCGCTTCATGTGCTGTTTTAGTCTATAACGGACATTTGAAAAGAAAGGATCATGGCCTTTGCGCTCTGATACCTACTAGTCAACTTACAACAATAATAGTATAATAAATCAAGAAAGCATGTTGGTACCTTAAGAGAGTCCTTTCTTGCTCCGCCTTGAGGTGTAAAGAGATATGTGTTGGCAAGCTTCAAAGCCTTATCAATCCTTGTGGGTCCATTGCTGTATGGAACTCTGTCAATCAACCTGCGGACCTCATAGTTGTTTAGCTGCGGACCAGTAAGAGCATTAAATGCAAATCCGACTCTCGGTGTCGTATCAAACGATATCACTCCTATTCGAGCTCCTCTTTGAAGAACCGGGAATTGGTCAGCAATTGACTTAACAAAGTCAAGGGTGGCCCTCCACTGATCTTGAGTGGTTGAGGGTGATGATCCAATTAAGAAGGCAATGTCGACTGGATAGCTCCGTTCTGCGGAATTAAAAGAAATCAATTTAGAAAGCGGAATCTAGACAAATATGCAAAAGTAGACATGGATTGGTGGGATGTATATTATCTGATACAAGAATAATGCAAAACATACAGTTCAAAAGAATTTAATAAAGGAAAATTTTAGCGACACATCTTACCATAAATTAGCATAAATTGATTCTTTAGTTCGATCTTAAAATAATACCTTTTTGCACCAAAAACGTATTGGGCGGACAACAAAATCTGCATTAATTACCAAAGGAATTATGAAGACAAAGACACTGTAATATGCAGGTCGAGAAGTCAAACTATCTTTTGTAGGAAGTAAACGGCAAAAAGAGTACGACTACTAGTGCAGCCAAGAAAATAGTTGTAGGTGGTCAGCGGATCCACAACATAGACAGCTGGTGTCCTATGTTTCACTCAGAAGAGAAGGCAAGTTATTAGTAATAGGGAACCATGTCTATTTGCTCCAGAGCATATTCACCTCTCAAGCGAGTTTTAACCTGGCTCGCGATCTTGGTGGTAATAGCAGGTGCAGGCTCATCGGGTGCGACAGCGTAAACATTGTCATCGCGAGAAGCTATTTTACGAAGGTCATCCATGTTGGTGTCACTTTTCGGTTTCGTGGAAAATGCGAAGACCTCCACATCTTTGTCTTTTACTTTTTGAGCAGCACTTGCCAGGGGAGTGGATTGCTGATCCTTTGGTTGGTCTCCGTCTGCCACTACCAGCAAGAACTAAAACATGAATTAAACGTGATTTGGTTTATTGGGTACGAGTATCAACAAATTTTGACCAGGAAAACAAATGGTTGAGTCAACAACAATAAACTGTTACTCCAAACTGGTTGTCGCCTAACGGATGAACCATTGCATCACTGAAATAAGTGGTCATTGAGAAGAATTACTCATAAGACCTTGGCATACTCCTGTTGGAAGCGTCATTATAACCTGCTACGTGACGAAGGACATGAGAAAAACATGATAGATAGAAAGCTTTACTTGCATAGTTAGTATTGAAAGAATAGCTCACGTGCTGTAGGCAGTACGGTCACAAAAACGCAACTCTACTCTTAACACTTTTCCGTACGCAATTGCACATCATGTAAATTATTAAAGCATCCCTGATCTGAACAAAATGAATGACATCACATTCCATTTCATACCTTGGAAGCTTCAGTTCTCATTCCACTTTGTGTTGCAAACATTTCGTCAGCTGCCTTTTGGAGACCAACATCCAGTCTAGTTGTTTCCACTTCCTCGTAAGGAATTTGAGAAATCCGGCGTTTGACTTCATATAAATTGTAGTCCGATCCTCTGAGGGTGTTGAATTTCAAAGCCAATTTCGGAACCTCGCCCACCGTTGCAACGGAAAGGTGAGTACCTCGTTGAGATACCGGAAAGGCATCCACCATAGAGTTGACATCATCAAGGATTGATGACCATTTCGTTGGTGTTGTTTGTGGAGAAGACGCGATTAATATTCCGACATCAGCAGGGGCAGTTAGGTCTGTTTCGATGAGAAGGAAACATTACTACACTTACAATTATAGGTGTCCACTAGTCCTTTTGCCCAGAAGGCATGAGCTTTACCAGCAATATACAATCAATTCAAGCATTGAAAAAACGTAGCGACCTGGTCATAATTTATGGGGTACGTTTCTGCCGATAATACGAAAAACATTAATCGACACAAGTTGCCGGGTCGTCGATCTTTGTGTAGGACTTGGCAAAGCTTTTTATCTATCTTTGAGTAAAGAAAAAATGTTCTTGTGCTAGGTCCTACTACACAAACTATAAATATTGGTATTTAACGACAGACGGTTATGAACACTATGGTGTTAACTTTGAAGGCAAGAGCAGAACGGTAGAACCGACCTGTTTGACGGCTAGGATCCTCCACATATCCTTTAATGGTATCGGCTATTCGTTTTCCAGTGTTGGCTAACTGATCAGATGGAATGATGTACACATTGGAAGGTTTCGTTGTGGTGTCTTCTAAATCTTTTTGATCGACACCAGGCTTAACTCCCACTGAGTAGATATTGATGCCCTTGCTCTTGAGTCCTTGGGAAGCTTCACTGAGAGGTATTTGCTGGGGGTCTTTGGTTTTTGTGTCCAATGATACCAAAACGAGGAACTGTTGGATAGACATTTCACCCAACTTATAATGAACACTGATGCAGTATTTTAAAAGAAATATAAAACGTCTAAATGACGTTTAGGCGTCATCTTGTCTTCGTTGCGGTTCGGTTCGAATATATATTAGTTTAGGTGTGGAAGAGACAAGAAAAAATGACCGATGCAATAATTGCTTTACATATCACAAAAATAAAAAACTATTTACGTTTTGGCCGAGGAAAAGGCTACGTTAAAAGCTAAGTTGGTGGAGCTAAATTGTGGTTACCACCTACTTATCCATCAAGAGGGTAACGTCAACGTTTCTTAGTTAAGGAAAATTGCACCCTGAGGGCACTACCGAAGTGATTGGAGATTGAGAGGTGGTCGTTATTGGAGGGCGCTAAATTGAACCATTACGGTACTGATATCGTTACCTTTGGAACTCCTGGTCTTGAGCCAGCCTCTGTTGTAAATAACTCTCTCTCAGCCGCTTGCAAGGCTCTGTCTATCCTAGGCGTACCTGACATTGGCGGTAATGTGTCTATGAAACTCTTCAATTCATCCTTGCTGTCTTGTTTACCTTGCAGATCATTGAATTGGAGAGCTGTTCTTGTGTTTTCCCCGTATGTAATAAGAGCCACGTGAACACCACTTGGAGAAATATCAAGTTCATCAATGATAGACGTTGTAAATGCTGATATCTGCGTCATATTGTCAGGAGTTGTGGCATAGTCCAAAACTAAAGCAACGTCTGCTCCAGTAGATGGTGCTAGGGAAAAAAAAACAATTAGGGGCTTAAAAAAACATACATGATTCGCCAGCGGGGACAAAAACTATTATAGTAGACGTCGTTAAAATTATGGCCTTCTAAACCGAGGTTGTATTGCATTTACACGTAAAATAAGATGGCAGTCTATCAGTTCGCGGATGCAACGGAGTTTAGTAGTACTTGTCATCAGTGAACCATTCAATATTATCATTACAGTTATTATCACGGTGTAATTCCCAAGAAGTATCAAAAAATCTCTGTTTTGAGGCCACTGTTGTAGCAGTAGAAATATAGTTCCGCAAATTGTAAGGCTTCAGTGCGAGAAAGATCTATGACTTTTTCACTGCTGATAGCCTTTTTCATTGCAAGTGTATCTTACCGCATTGAGGCCAACCCTTTCTCTTTGTTCCGGTCAATTCTCTGCCAGTAGCATCAACACACCAGCAATAGTCCCATCCAGCACCACACTGAACTTCTTCAAAACGTCCGTCCGGTTTGCACTGTGGAACAAATCTGCCAATATTGTAGTTTTCCATTGCTTGACGGTACTTTTCCAAGCACAAGCTCTTCGTTGGCTCTACAGGAATAAACATTTCGTAAACAGCTCCCTTTAGAGCATAGCCCTTCCATAGCCTGTAAGTCTTAGGGAGTTGAAGCTATGACGGTGTTGGAAGATTTATAGCACGTCCAAAATATTACTTGAGGTCCATAACATGCAACGATGACGTCATTTGACGATGCACCATCTTTGACTTTAAGATTACAATGAAGTGTTGTAAAACCGCCAACAATGCTTTAACGTTTTGAAAGCAACAGGCAATCAACGTTAGAAGGGGGCCTCAAAAGCCTACTATCCCGGTCTGACCATGATTAAAGCACTTAAGGCTCACTTTTGCTTGAGCCAGCCTCTGTTGTAAATAAGGGGATATTTTGGCGAATTATCTTCTAGTGAACGAAATGTGGATTTTCTTTTCATTGACGCTCAACCCAGTTCCGTTTGAAAACGCGACTGTGCTTCAGCTGTCAATATTGGCCATTTGCATTCCCATGCTTACTAGTACTATGTGTCTTCAAACGCAGTTCAATGGTTTTCCTCTTTATTAATAGAATGTAAAGGGCAAAAAATCGACTTTTCCGCAGGCTCTGTTTTAAGTGTTTTACTTACCATCATCTTTTGGTTTAGGAACAAGACAGTTGGGTGTGTCGGGAAGGGTTGTCTTGGTTCCCGAGATCTCGTTACCATCCTTGTCTACACAATAACATACGAAGCCTTGGCACTGAATGTCTTCAAAACTACCATCCTGTGTACATCGTGGAATGAAACTTCCAGGAGCTCTGTTTTGAAGAGCTCGCTCCCGTTGTTCTTGGCATTTTGTCAGTTGTTCTCCTACAGATTGGAAAATGCCAGATTGTATTCAAAATACATTTTATGTGATTGCTTTACTGTAATGCTACATAGTGAACTCAGTGAAAGAAGAGAGCCCGTCTTTTTACTTGGCTAATACCACAAGGTAATGTTTAGTGTAAGCTCTCATCTGAGAATAGTAGAATAGATTACCAAACATTCTCAATTTGTAAACAATGTAGTTTCATGTTAGCCTTTCCGTTGTCCTTCCTAATACCTGTACATTTGATCATAAAACAACCCTAACCATGCAAAGAATTTAGAGACCAAAGGCAAAAAAAAAAAAAAAAACAGCACAAAAAAAAAAATAATTGTCTACCCTTTTTGTTAAATTTGTTTT